>Ga0134100_1000128_pt1 | contig 90260 bp, 81 predicted proteins | sample 11_taG_2_FD_94444 | JGI IMG/M metagenome (GOLD analysis project Ga0134100, IMG submission 94444) | Switchgrass degrading microbial communities from high solid loading bioreactors in New Hampshire, USA - 11_42_5_180_A3 metaG | ecosystem: Engineered > Bioreactor > Semi-continuous > Anaerobic >...
ATGGGTAGGTTTGGCAACTCCATTTTACTCGAGATTTCATCTCCATGCTCTCTTTATTTACAAAAAAATGTCGGAGCACCGAAGTTATTTCCCTTCGGCACCCCAACATTTATTATAGAACCAAAAGATTCCACCGGGTTTTCCCGGATGGAATCTTTTCTATGTGTATGTTCCGCCTTTTTACTGGTTTATATCCACGAAGATCCTTTCCCCGTCCTTGACCATGCCCAGCTTCTCCCGGGCTATCCTCTCGATGCTCTCCTGGCTGTTCAGTTCATCCTTCCGCTTCAGGAGTTCCTCCCGGAGGGCCTTTTCCCTGTCAATCCGTTTCTGGACCTCTTTCATTTCAATCCGGATGGCATACATGTCCCTGGACTGGGAATACACCGTGAAAGCCATATAGACAAACGCCACGGCGAGTAAAGGGACAATCCACCATCCGCTTTTCCTCTTTCGAACACTGGCCACGCTTTTCACCCGGCTTTGTCCTTGGTATGCGGCATGCCGTTTAAAGCTTACCTGACAATAGAATTATACCACAACGCCGCCATATTGTAACGCTGTCGTTCATTTCCTGGTCATGGCGTTCCTGAGGCGCCGGATGCCAATACCGAGGCGATAGGCCCTGATCGCGGCGCCGTCACGGATCCTTCCTGCAAGTCTTCCCGCCTTTAACGCCAAACCGCGGACAACCGGGGCAAGCAGGCGGATAATCTCCCTTAAGGGCCAGAGAAAGGCCTCGATGACCCTGGTTATGGTCCATGTCACGAACCTGCTTAAAACGAGGAGATAGACGAGCCCGCCCAGGAATATCCCTATGAAGAAATAGAACCGCGTTTCGCCGCCGCTGATGACATACGATGCCAGGAAAACAATGATGGCCGCAACCAGCCAGAACAGGATGTCTTCCACATGGATAAAAATAACCGGCGTCTTGACGAAGCGCCTCTTAATGCGGAAAAGGTCGTACAGGAATGCCAGCGATGCCCCGCATGCCATTGCGCCCGCAACCGCAGCCAGTTCGTATCCCGCGCTTGTGACCATTCATCGTGCCGCCTTTCTACCTGAAAAGCCCCGAAAAGAAGCCTCCTTTTCTTTGAGGTACTCCATCGTCAAGGTATTCCATGGCGCAGATATCCCCCTCCACGTCCAGTTCGGACGTCTCGACGCTGAGCTTGTTTATGTGCAGCCCGGCTCCCCTTATGATCAGTATCCCGTTCTCGGTATCAAGGACTATGCATTCCTCGTTGAAGCTTTCCACGTGCCGTACCCCTGAAACCATGAGCCGTCTCCTGTCCTTGAGGATAATGTTCTGCTCAAAGGCTTTTCGGTCCTCAACCATAACAGCACCTCCCATAAACGCGAAAGGCAAGGGCTCCGCTATGCCGTCGTTTGATATTATGCGGGGGCTTTACGGGTTATGCTACCGGCATCCTGGTCCCGCGGGTCGGCACAGGCAATAAAAAAGCTTCTGCCTTGTTACAGAAGCTCGTACATCTCGCCGCTCTCGTCCTTTTTCGCATGCTCGGCCGTCTTAAGAACCTTAAGCCTCGTGACGTTCTCGCCGAACCTTATCTCGACGATGTCTCCCGCCTTTACCTCGGTTCCCGGCTTGGCGATCCGCCCGTTTATAAGCACCTTTTCCCTGCTGCAGGCCTCCTGGGCAAGTGTCCTCCTTTTAATTATCCTGCTGACCTTCAGGAACTTGTCTATCCTCATCGCTTCTTGCTCCTTTCAGGTTTCAATCGGCGCTTTCGCCTTCCTTTTCCTTCCTCTTGCAGTCATCCCAGAGGGCATCCATCTCCTCGAGCGTCATGTCCTCGAGCTTTTTGCCCTGCTTCGCGCTCATGGTTTCCACGTACTCGAACCTCTTGATGAACTTGTTGATGGTGGCAGTCAGGGCAAGCTCGGGCTGCACCTTGTAAAACCGGGACACGTTTACCACGGCGAAAAGCAGGTCGCCCAGCTCTTCCTCGATTTCTGCCCGGTTTTCGCTCTCACAGGCTTTTTTCAGTTCCCGGACCTCTTCCTCCAGCTTCTTGAAGGCATCCTCGGGCCTGTCCCAGTCAAAGCCCACCTGGGCGGCCTTCTCCTGTACCTTGTAGCTCCTCATCAGCGCGGGGAGGTTGGCCGGCACGCCCTTCAATACCTTCGTCTGGGTTTCCTGGCCCTTCTCCTCTTTCTTTATCTCCTCCCAGATCCTTATGACATCCTCGGCCGTTTCGGCTTCTTCCCCGCCGAACACATGGCGGTGGCGGTGAATCATCTTGCTGCTTACGCCGTGCACGACGTCATCCATGTCGAACTGGCCGTTCTCCTTTGCGATCTGGGCATGGAACACCACCTGGAGCAATAGATCCCCCAGTTCGTCGCATAGCATCTCGGGGCTTTCACGGTCTATGGCCTCGAGGACCTCGTAGGCCTCCTCTATCAGGTACCTCTTGAGTGTCTTGTGGTCCTGTTCCCGGTCCCAGGGGCATCCCCCGGGGCTCCTGAGCCTGGACATGATGTCCAGGAGGTCGTTATAGGTATACTTCTTCATGGCTTGTCCATCTCCCATGTATTTTCCTTGAACGTGTCATCTTTGAAGGTCGCAGGGACCGCAGATCTTTTCGATGCTCCTGGGCACGGCGTCCCGGGAATTCTTCCAGTCCCCGTCCTGGTTCTTGTAGTCAAACATCTCTGTAAAGTGGGTAACCTCTTCCCGGACCCGTTTCAGGTTCCTTAGCTGGAGAGGCAGCAGGGCACTTATGAACTCGGCTTGCCTTGCCTGCCCCAGTTCTTTCCTGCTTCCCCGTATCAGGGCTTTCATGTGCTTGAGGCAGAAGCCTTTCGAGGACTCGAACTTCTGTCTGAAATCGCTCTCCCTGAAAAACAGGTAGAGGATCGTTCCCACAAACCTCTCCATATTGTTCCCGATCCGGCTGCAAATGGCGCAGGATTTCTCCAGGTTCTCCAGGTGGCTGAGAAGTTCCCCGGAAAACCGGGCCGTGCCGGCCGACTTTCCCGTCAGCCGGTCCGCAGCCGTTTCCAGGAGGTTTTTCCGGCTTTCCTGTTCGATCAGGTCCGAGTACCTGGAATACAGCCTTTCGATGATCGCTTCCTGCTCGGCCAGGTGGGTTTCTATTATGAGCCCGAGCCCAAGGCGGGTTTGCTGCATGTTGTACAGCTTTGTAAAATGCAGCGCGCAGAAGCCCATCCTGTTGGTCTCGATCCTGCCGTCGGGCTCCATCATCGACGGGCCTAGGGTATATTCCAGGGCGTCGTTCTCCAGTTTCCTTTCGCATATGCACAGGGGGCATTCCGAATCCTGTCCGAATGCCTCTGTTATGGGAATGGTGTAGATTCTTTCCTTCATCGCACTGCCTTTTTACTGGCCGCGTCCCATCCCGCTGCCTTAGTATGTAACGCCTTTAGCATAACATACACGGTTTTCCGGCGCAACGATACCGTTCCAAACTGTCATTGATCGCGGCATTCCTCTATTTAGCCATGTGTTATAGCCGTGCTGTTCAGTCTCTCCTTCAGTCCTCGTCGCAGGAAATTGTACATGCTCGTACTTGGTTCCGAGGAGCCGCCGGCAACGTCGCGTCCGTGCGCCTGCCGGCTAAAAACAACATCCGGTTGTTTTTTCCCCTCTCCACCTGCGCATTTCGCATACAACTTCACTGCTCCTGCGGAGTCACTCGAGACTGAAACAGCACGACTCCGACTAGCCAAACCATAGCAGCCAACTAAAGCCACGTGGACTGTCCCCGTGGCTTCAAACCGGAGGAACCGTCCCCCTGGTCAGGCGCCAAGTACGTAGTAGTGCGTGTCCGGCACGGACTTGCGGTCCGAGAAGCCCCAACTGAACCAGGGGAAGAATTCCTGCACGCCGCCGATGGCGGCCGAAAGCCGTTCAAGGTAGGGGTGGTAGATCAGCGAAACTACATTCTCGTCCCCGATATGGTAGTACCAGCACAGGTTGAACTCGTACCGGCTTATGACGGAGAGCCCCGAGAAATGGTAAAAGATCAGCGGCACATCGTTCAGGAGGACCTGGCCGCCTTTCCGGCTCACGCTGTAATTGGCGATGTTCCAGAGAGCTGCGTTGGCGCCGATGGAAACCACCACATGTACGTTATTATACTTCTCCGGCCAGTCCTCCACGTATCTCTGGTCGCCGAACAGTTTGCGCTCAGGCTCTTCCTTGATGGGGCAGTGGGCGATGCATTTTTCCGCCCATTCTTCCACGGCGGCAAGGCTTGTGCTGTCCCTCCTGCATCCCACGAACCCGGTGTTGTATACCCCCGTGATGGAGTAGAAATGCTCAAAATCCTTCGCGTTCCTGTGATGGGTCAGGTACAGCGAGGCGTCCGGCTTCTCGGCGAAAATGGCGGCCGGGTCCGAGAAGAAGAAAAGGTCCGCGTCAAGATGGGCGAAATAATGGGCGTCGGGGTAGAACTGCAGGACGTGGTGCAGAAACACGGGCTTCAGGGTCCAGCAATAGGCGTGGAAAAGCCGGTTTGACCGGGCCTCGAGAAGCGCTTCGTCCTCGATATCCTTAAGCTGTATCAAGACGATGTTTTTAAACGGGATCGCCCGGAGAACGCCATAAACCTCGTCGTCGGCACAAAGCACGTAGAGCTTGTAATCCCCGGCGTTTTCCATAAGGGATGAGTTCATGGCAAGGAACTTGTACAGGTGGTCCTTCGAGACGACGGTGGCAAAATGAAAGGCATCCATAGGCATAACTCCCTGTCTATATATTCAGGCCGATCCTGGGTCCCAGTTCGATGTTGAGGGCCATCTTCAAAAGATCGCGCAGCATCCCGACGAAATGGATCGCCTTTCCGGCGTCTGTCCATTCCCTTGTCTTGCGGATGATGAGCGGGATATTGTCCGCAATGTTCAGTATGACCTCGGCCGAAGGTCCCTTGTAGGGCTTGTAGCGGCTCCTCCGGATAATGTTGAGGAGCTCGAGGAAAACACTGAGGATACGGTGGTTCCCCTTATCCGGCAGCAGCCTGTTGATATCGCCGGCCACGAGGTTGATCCTGGCAGAGTCGGTCTTCAGCGCCTCCTGGAGGCAGACCATCTGCATGTCCAGGTAATATATATGGTTATACTTCTCGCAGATATACGTTATGTTCTCGACCACGTCGACCCAGGTGAAGTTGGCCGGGTGCTCCTGGTGGCAGCTCATGATGTCCTCCGCCACTACAAACCTGCATCCGTCCTTGAACAGCCTGATGCCCAGATCATAGTCCTCGTAGCCGTACCGGACTATGCCCTCGTCGAACATCCCCACACCCATGACCCTGTCTTTTGGCACCGACAGGTTGTTGGTTATGAAAAACCGCCAGGGCAGGTTGTATCCCTCGAGGGAACTGCCGTATTTTTTAAGGACCTGCTTAAGGTCGATGATAAACGGAAGGTCCAGGTCGAAACTGTATTTCAAGTAGCTCTCGTCCAGGACATCGGCCTCGGATATGAGGGGTGTCCGGTCCTGGGGCGGGTTACCGGGCTCCGGGCCGCTTCCGGTTACCTGCTCGAACCTCGCCATCTGTTCAAGGCTGAACCTCTTGTAGAAATATGAAAAGACGCGCTTCCAGAACAGGCCGCAGACCACCAGGCCGTCCTCTTTCTCATGGGCCTCGATATGTTTTCTCACAAAATCCCTTGCGGCGATCATGTCGCTGTCATGGAATATGAGAATGTCGCCCTGGGCTTCCAGTATGCCCTGGTTGCGCCCGCGGGCGATGCCCCGGTTTTCTTCCAGGCGGATAACCCTCATGGGGAACCTGGATTTGAAATCGTTCAGCATTTCCATGGTGCGGTCGTTAGACCCGTTGTCCACCACGATGATCTCCACGTCGTCGCCCGGGTAATCCTGGTTGTTAAGCGCCGTAAGGTTCAGGTAAAGCCGTTCCCTGGCGTTCCATGAGGGTATTATGATGCTCGCCCTCAATTCTTTTCACTCTCCTTCCGCGCCAGGTCCTGGGCGTCCGAGTACCCGTCGAACCCGGGATCTATGAGGCTTATATTGCGTATGACATCCTGGAGGATGTGAATGTATATGTAGTAAAAAAACGGCGGATCGACGGTTTTCTGCTCATGGATCATGATGATCCTGTTGCCCTTTAGCACCCTGAAGCCACTGAAGTGATAACAGATCAGCCTGCTCCTGCCGGCCATGACCTTCCCGTCGGCGATCGAGTAATGGTACATGGCCCGGTTCCAGTGGCCTACATTGACGCCCGGGGTTTGGATCTCACAAACATTGGGGAACTTGGCGGGCATTTCGTCCAGGTACTTCTGGTCGCCGAAAAGGCCTGCCTCGGGCTTGCTCACGCAGGATTCCAGGCACCGTTTCTTCCACCACCTGAGGCACATAAGGCCGGTTTCATCCCTCTTAAAGCTGATAAACCCCGAATTGTACCTGCCCAGGAGCGCCTGGAGCTTCTGCTTGTTCTCAGGCTCCAGGGAAGGAATCACGATGTCCCCGCGGGACAAAAGCACCGAGCAGTCGGGCTGGTTCTCGAAGATAACCGAGGGATCGGAGAAGAAAAAGAGGTCTGCATCCACGTAGGTCACCCTGTCGATCCCTGGGTCGCGCGAAAACACCGCCTCGATCAGGAGTGGTTTCAATGTCCAGCAATACTCGTTCATCCTGCGGTTTCTCTTGAGCCGGTCCAGTGATTCATTCCTAAGCTCGCTTATATGCAGAAGCCTTATGCGCTTCCAGCCCATCCTGCTGATTAACCGGTGTGTTTCGTCATCAACGCAGAGCACATAGATAATATGGTTCTTAATGACCTCCTGCAGCGAGCAGAACAGGGCGACGGCCTGGTAGAGGCGGAACCTGGAGATCACCGTGCAAAAGACCAGTTCCTTCATATCGCGTCACTCCCTGATGAACCTTGGCGGCTGCCTGTGGCAAAGTACTCCCGGTACCAATCAATCGTCTTCTTCAGCCCCTCGTCAAGGCTGTATTTAGGCTTCCACCCCAGGAGCCGCCTGGCCTTCGACGCATCGAGGTACTGGTGCCTTATCTCGCCCGCCGCCTGGTCCAGGATAACCGGCTCAAGGTCGGAACCCATTATGCCCAGGATCCTGCGGACCAGTTCCAGCACCGTGATCTGCGCCTCGTTGCTGAAGTTGAAGGCTTCCCCGAAAAGCCGGCCGCTTTCCATCTTTTCGGCCAGGAGCATGTAGGCGCTTACCGCGTCCCTGACATAAAAATAGTCCCTGATATATGTTCCGTCGCTTCGGATGACAGGCGTCTCCCCCATGATAATGCTTCGGATGGTCTGAGGGATTATCCTGCTGAAATTGGTGTCACCCTCCCCAAAAAGATTCCCACAGCGTGTTATGCAGACCGGGAGCCCATAGGTCGCATAATAAGCCTGCGCGATAAGGTCCGCGCAGCTCTTGGACACGTCGTAGGGATGCCTGCCCCTTAGCGGCATATCCTCGTTATAGGGCAGGACATCCTGGTCCCCATAGGCCTTGTCGCTGGAAGCCACGATAATCCTTTTCACATGCGGGTTCCTCCTGCATGCCTCAAGCACGTTCCAGGTCCCGCGGATATTGGCCTCGAAGGTTGACAGGGGATTGCGGTTGGCAGTTCCCACTATGGCCTGTGCGCCCACGTGGAACACGGTATCGATCTCGTACTCGTTCAAGGCCCGCTCAAGAAGGGGATAGTCCTCCAGCGATCCGTGGACCAGGCAGATATCCGCGCAGTCGTCCAGCATGCCGGCGCGCGGCGCCCAGTCGCGCACGAGGCCTGTCACGGCCGCTCCCTGTTCTTTCAAAGCCCCTACCAGGTGGCTTCCCAGAAAACCCGTGCAGCCGGTAACAAAAACCGGTCTTCCATTCCAAAAACCGCTCATTTCCATACCCTCCAAAGGTCCATGCCGTCCTCGGCCATCTTGTTCATCGTGATAATGTCGTAAACGGTATCGCAGGCGTACCAGAAACCGTCATGCATGTAGACGGCAAGCTGCCCGTCCCTCGACAGGTCGGCCAGCGTGTTCCTCTCGAGGCTGTTTGGCACAACCGCGGAGAGGTAGTCGAACACGGCAGGCTCGAAAACAAAAAAACCGCCGTTTATGACGCCTTCCCGGCTTTCCTTTTCGGCAAAAGAGTCGGCGATCCCGTCCCTGACCGTTATGGTGCCGTACTGGCTTTTCTTGCTGATCCCGGTGACAGTCGCGATGAGGCCTTTTTCCCTGTGATAGTCCAGCAGCCTGCGGAGATTGATATCGGACAGGCCGTCGCCATAGGTGGCCATAAATGTTTCGTTCCCGATGAAATCCCTTGCTTTGCTGATCCGGTCCCCGGTAAGTGTATCCAGACCGGTGTCCAGGAACGTGATCTTCCAGTTCTCCGCTTTTTCCAGGAGCGTTATGCGGCTGTTTTCGGTATCAAGAATAAAGCTGTGGTTTTTCCAGGGGTAATCCATGAAGTATTCCTTGATCCTGTCTCCCCTGTACCCCAGCAGCAATATGAAATCATCGAAGCCATAATGCTTGTAGAGCTTCATTATATGCCAGAGCATCGGCATGCCTGCTATCGGGACGAGCGGCTTGGGTATATCCCTGGTCAACTCGTGCATCCTCATGCCACGGCCGCCGCATAGTATCAGAACTTTCATATCCTCCCCCGAAATGGCGTCATAGGTTGTACACATAATCATGATACGCAGGTACGCGACAAATAGTTCAGGACAGGCAGGCGGCCCGCCGCGGGGGAGCCCCGCACGGATTGCTATACCGTCGTGTTATTGAAAAAGGTTTCATTTACATAATCATAGCTGTAGCTATCATCGTAAAATACCGTGATGGTAAGCCTCCATCGGTTGTCGCTGCCTACCGATTCGGACTGGATCAGCGAGATCACCTGCTTTTTGCTGATAAAGCGGTTTATCATGGTTTCCAGGGTCCTGATGTCATCCCCGGAAAAGATCTTGATCTTCAAAACAGCCGCCTCCACCATGATCCATGGATTGCTTCTCTTACTTAATTATATTAGGCTGCAACCCGATCATAACCATATTGTGGGGGATGGGAAAGGCGCCCGAAACAGCCCGGAACGGTTCTAAAAAAAGCTTGACGGCGTATTATGACTTTGCTATACTATAAAAGCGCGTTATCGCGCGGGAATCATGGCGGCGTAGCTCAGGTGGCTAGAGCATGCGGTTCATACCCGCAGTGTCGTTGGTTCAAATCCGACCGCCGCTACCAGCGGGGCCCCATGGTCAAGTGGTTAAGACACGGCCCTTTCAAGGCCGTAACAGGGGTTCGAATCCCCTTGGGGTCACCAGAAAAGAGGCTGTCCTGCAGGACAGCCTCTTTTATCTTTTTCGACGGGTTTTATGCAAATGCGGATCGTGTCATGGCGTACCGATGTATGAAATGCTCTCGATGCACCAGCCGTAATTCTTCCTGACCACGTCGAAGGAAAACTCGTGTCCCTGCCCGTAATAATCGGGGCCGGACACCAATACCGACGCGGAATCACCTTTCTGGCTGATTTCGAAATCCAAACCGCCCTCTAGCTCGAGGACTTCGTTCTGAAGCGCATTGTACAGGTCTCTCAGGTGGTCTGCCACCATTTCATCGGGGGTTTTAGGGCAAAGCAGGACCAGGCGTTCATCGGCAGCAGGGCAGTTTTCAAGGGCCAGGGCGCTCAGGATAAGGTATTCGGTTATGACGCCTTCAATGGTGTCAGGATATCCGGGAAGCTCTATATCGCAGATGTCCGGGTAGAGAATGCCGTCGATCCAGAGGAACTGCCTGTATATTGGATAATTGAAAACGTCATAGCTCCACCTGTTCTGATAAAAACCGTCATAAATCCCGTCGCCATCCAGGTCGAGCAGCGCGTCTTCACCCGCGCCGGCGGCCGAGGCGGCGATGAACAGCTCCAATACTCCCTCCCCGTAGATCTCGTAGATGGCAAAACCGCGCAGCGACGCCCAATTGGTCAGTTCAACGCAGATATATGTCAGATCGGTGCCATCAAAGCGGACAGGTTTTATGCCCATTATCGAATACCCGGTGTCATTCCCCGACAGCTCGTTCATTTGTTCGATCTTGCCGTCCCTGTACCGGAGCACGTAGAAACCCCGCAGATCCTCCGGTGAACTTCCCACCACGACTACCGCCTCATCATTGCCGTCCCTGTCGAAATCCTCGATGAAGCACTCCAGTATGTTTTCATCCCTATGTTTTTCGCCCATGAGCTTCCTGACCAGGTCCTCGCTCAACCCTGCGCCGGCGGAAGGGAAAGGCAACGGGGCATAAGTTTCGTCGGGAACGGGGGTTTCGTTCACCTTTGGGATATCCATCGTTACATTCTCAGGTTCATCATCTCCCCGCGCCTCGATGTTTCTTCTCGAGCATCCGGTAATCGCAAGAGCAGCAATCAAAAGGATTGTGAACAGGAATAAAGAAATCTTAAGTCTTCTTTTCTCCATCATACTCTACTCCTTTTGCCAGGTTTTTAAAATCAATATCTTCATCATCTTCGGTCCAGGCTTAAGATCCGCGAACATTTCATGTTCCTATTACCATCAATCCGGCTTATCCGGCCGGCAGACGCGCTGTTGTTATTCTATATTGTCAAAGTCTTCAATGAAGCAGTCAAGCATGTTTTCTCCCCTGTGTTTCTCGTCCATGAACTTCCTGACCATGGCCTCGCTCAACCCTGCGCTGGCGGCAGGGGAAGGCGATGGGGCAGGAGTTTCGTCGGGACCAGGGGTTTCGTTTATCTTTGGGGCTTCCTTCGTCGCATTCCCCGGTACATCTTTTCTCCCCGCCTCGATGATTCTGCCAGCGCATTCGGTAATCGCAAAGGCAGCAATCAAAAGGGTTGTGAACAGGTATAAAGAAGTCTTGAGTCTCCTTTTCTCCATCATACTCCATATCATTCTGCCAGGTTTTATTTAAACATTAGTATACATCCTTTTCCCATATATTGCTACTATATAATAGTATAATTCCATGTAATGTAAACTACAACCAGGCAATTCTGCCGCAGTTGATGGGAAGATCTTCTTGAATAATTTGACGACGATGGGAAAACATGGTTCACACGGGATGGCTGATTTCTTGCTTTCATTGGTCTTCCTGGCCGTCCATACCGATACGGTTTTCCCTCGCGTAGTAGAACAGGTATTGCTGGGCTATGCCGGCAAGCTTCCCGAATTTCCTTCTCGCGAAGGCTGCGATCTCTTCATTGGTCTTCCCGCTTCCCGGGTACAGGACCGACATCACGCGTCTCACCCACCTGTCCACAGGGAACGCGTCAGGCATAAGTCCGCTGAAGAGCCCGATACAGTCCGCCACCTTCCCGCCAACGCCGTAAAACCCGAGGAGCACCCGGCGAATATCGGCCGAATCCATGCCCTTTAGCGCGTCAATATCAAGCTCCTGCGCCTGTTGTGACGCGCGGATGATGTATTTTGCCCTGTAACCCGCTCTTATACAGGCGAGGGATTCCTCGGACAGCGCGGCAAGCACTTTTGCTTCCGGGAAGGAATACAGGATCCGTCCCTCGTATTCCAACGGCTTTCCGTAATTCTCGGACAGGCACTCGATAATCTTCCTGATCCTCGGGATGTTGTTGTTTTGGGATATGATAAAGGATATGAGGGTTTCAAAAAAATCCTGTTTAAGGAGCCTTATGCCGGGCGCGAAGGCGATGGCTTTCCTGATTACCGGATCATCCTCGGAAAGCTTTCTTAGGACGGCGCCGTAGTCGAGACCAAGGTCAAAATAATCATGCCATACCGCGGCAAAATCTTTCGGCGTCATGTTGTGGAAGACGATATCGCGGCCGTCGCATTCAGCCTCAACAGCTAGGCCCTTTACGATTCCCAGCCAGTTTCCGTTCTCAAGCCTTCTCCACCTGAAGCATTGCCCGCATTCAAAGGTCCGCTCGAGGTCAAAATTCTCCGCGTTTCGCAGTATAACACGGTTTCCTTCAAACTGCCATTTCATTGACATTTTTCAAACTCCGCCAATAATTTACTAAAATTTTGCACTATTATATCGGAGTGGCCGGGCTGGCCGCCCGGATAAAGACTCCTTGTTTGTATTACGCCTGGTATAGTATAATATGAATATCCTCAATTATAAATATTTTAACATCTTGTGTGCCATATAAAACTATCGGCTCAAAGCGGTCGATATACCTCGGACAGATTTATCACCATACGTGAGGTATACCAACATGGCATTATTGTTATTCAAGAACGAGTATATTGAAATCTCCCGCGACGGGGGATATTTCTACATCAAATCCACCGCGAAAGGCTTCCCCATGGAATCTCTCAGCAGAATACTGCAGGATTCTTTTCCCCATGTTAAAATAACCAACTTTTTGGCCATCAAGGACGCCCTCACGAAAGCCCCGTACGGTCCCGTGGTTTTCGGGCAGGAACGGGAACGTATCGTCGTAACCGTGTCTTCCGACGAACTGCGGGCCTACATGACCCTGTACATTCCCGAAAACGAATTGGCGCCTGAAAACCGTGTCACGCTGGTCAAGGAAATAATGGAGGCCTTGAATAATGCCGGCGTCGTATACGGGATCAAAACGGAAGTCCTGGCAGGAAATCTTCTGCCCGGCGTGGAGTACCTCATAGCGGAAGGCACGCCGGCGGTCAACGGGAAAGATTCCGAGATCAAGCTTTACCAAATAGAGACGCCCAAGCCCAAGGTATACGACTCCGGGAAGGTAAACCATTACGAACTGAACCTCATACATCGCGTTGAGAAAGGCGACTGGCTCGGGGAGAGGAAGGATCCGACCCCGGGCACACCCGGCAAGAGCGTGAGGGGAAACCTTATCCAACCCGTACCCGGAAGGCTTCTTCCGCTCCTGTATGACCGCACATCGGTCTATGAAGAGTACAAGGACGGCGTGACATATCTTTATGCCAAGAAGACCGGGGCTGTTTATTACAGGGGAGATACCATCGGCGTTTACGACTTCCTGGAGATCAAGGGGGACATAGACTTCTCAACCGGGAATGTGGATTTCGACGGATATCTTTCGATCAAAGGAACCGTTGAGGACAGCTTCAGCGCCATATCCACCAAGGACATGGAAATTCTCGGCGAGTATGGGGTCGGCGCCGCGGCGGAGATAGGCAGCAGGGACGGCAGCGTCTACATCAAGGGCGGTATTGCCGGCAAGGGGAAGACAGTGCTCCGCTGCAAGAAGAATCTCTACGTCAAGTTCCTGTCCGATATCACCGTGGAATGCGAGGGCAATGTCTACGTCGGGTTCTACTGCATGAACTCCTATATCAGGGCCAGGCAGGTCGTCGTCGAGGCTCCCCGCGGCAGGATTATTGGCGGACAGATCGACGCCGAGGTCCGGGTGTCGGCAGCAGAGATCGGGAATGCGGCCGAAAGCCGCACGGTTATACGGGTGGGCGGTTTTGACAGGAACAAGCTGAAAGCCGAACTGGACGAGAAAACGGCCAGGCTGAAGGAGGCCAGGCAGAAGCTGAACGAGCTCAGGCAGCATATCCAGATCTATTCATGCTCGTCGGACCTTTCGGAGGAACAGCGCATGCACTATGAAGAACTGAGGAACCAATACGCCGACATCAGGGATGAGATAAAAGACCTGGAATATGATATTAAGAACCTCGTCGATGATCTCAAGACGCCGGGCGAAGGGGCGGTTATCGCAAGGAACAGGATATATCCGAAGGTCAGGATCGAGATCAAGGGCCTTGGCGAGGAGATAACCAATGAAATGCTCATGACGACTTTCTTCTTCAAGGACAACGCTCTCAGGACCAAGTAGAGATGACATCCTTGGACTACCAGGAAATACTGGCCAAGATCCAGCAGGAAAAGGACAACAGCCCGACATCCTCGAAAAGACCGAGGCTGCCATGGTGATGCCCCTGATATTCAACCATGGGCTTTATGGTTTCATCCTTATGTCCGGCCGGGTAATGGCCGACAGTTAACCGATGAAATCAAAACCCGGATAGAGGAATGCCTGGAGTATGATTCCGACCTGGAGGTCATACGCCTTGTTGACCCGGATGCGACACCGTTTGAGAAGAGCAGGACATGCCTGATGGCATCGGAACGGTTTGCGTATGCATACGCCGTATCATATGACCAAACTTTCGTGGTGATCCAGGGCGAGTTTGAAGAAAGCCGCCAGGCGATGGAGAGCATCGCCCGAAATGCCAATGCCTCCATTTCCTGCTTCAGGCTTTACAAGGACTTCAACTCGTATGACGAACTCATCGGGCTTTTGAAGAAATGAGCTGTTCAGCCGCCGGACTCGACGACGCGCTTCATGTTCTTTTCAAACTTGACCCTGGCGATCATGACGGAATGCTTGCAGCCCAGGCATTCGATACGGACGTCAGCCCCGGTCCTCAATACCTTCCAGAGCTTGCTGCCGCATGGATGCGGCTTTTTCATTTCAACGGTATCGCCCACCTTGAACTGCTTGATTTCCATCAAACCACCTCTTGACGCATTATGCCGGAGTAAGCCCCTTCATGATACTGCTCAGGCAATTCATGCCGCTTATGGCATCGTCAACGCTTGAATAGATACGGATGAAGCGGTTCAGCCTGGTAGCCTCGAACAGCCTTTTTATGTCGGGAATAAGGCCGCAAAGCACCAGTTCGCCGCCCATGTCCCGGAATTTCCTGAACGTGTCGATAATCATTCCCAGGCCGGCGCTGTTCAGGTAGGATACCTTCTCCATGTCCAGCAGAACGATGCGGCAGCCCGCCGAGTCACAGAGACCGTTCAGGCACGCCATGAAATCGTCCTGGCTGGAAACGCATATCTCGCCTTCTACTGATACAACAATTAATCCGTCTTTTTCTCCGATCCGGTAATTCATTCCAATCTCTCCTTATTGATGCGATTAAATTTCTACCCCTGCTGCGTTTTCTTAAACATATAATTCAGTATACAGCGGCCCGGAAAAAGAGTTACAAGCCCAATTATAACACATCTTTTTATGATTTTTTCCTGTAAATTGATCGGAAAACTGGTTTTTTTACGCAGGTCCTTTTTAGAAATTTGCCGAAAATATGGATAAGCCGCGAGCCTGGCCTGTTGTCATGACCCGGCCGTCCCCGTTCATAGAATTTAACCGGAAGCGCATGAGAACGAAATAAAGGCATACGGGTTTATCCTGTTATTTTCATCCCGTTGTTGGTAAATAATAAGTGTGAAGGACAATATGGATTGGAGGTAGATAGAAAAGGAACGGTCTTTAAATTGCGGAATACTATGTTAAGGGGGATGATTCCACCTAAATAGTCAGTCCAAACCTATCAAAGAACGAGGGTGAAACTCTAAGATGCATTACTTCATCAAATCCTGCCCGGCATACGATACCGTAGGGGCAGGTTAGGCGGATCGGTTAATAAGTGAGAAACCGGTTCGCCTATTTGCTTTTTCAGAAGTTAGAGGTAAGAGGTTAGAAGTTAGAGTAGAAAACGGCTTCGAAGCCCTGCTCAAGAATTCTAACCACCAACCACCGACCTCTGACCTCCCACTTCTGGTTAGTTGAGCTCGTCCAGGGTAAGGTAGAAGTTGTTTATGAAATGGTCCATGAAATGTTTGAGTTCCGGGGAATCCATCTCCATGAGCCTCTTGTGCACGGCGATCTTCGCCTTCTCGAACTCTCCGTTGCCGGCCTTGATCTCCTCTATGCATTTTATGTACGCGCAGAGCCTGTCGGCCATCTTGACGAGCCTGCCCTCCTCGGAGTTCTCGTCGTAGAACAGGATAGGCCTGTATAGTTCGGCCAGGTCGTCGGGGAGCATGGAAAGGAGCTTTTCCCTCGATACCATCTCCAGGTCGCGGTAGGCCTGGTTGATCTCCGGGTTGTAGTACTTGATGGGGGTGGGAAGGTCCCCGGTTATGGTCTCGTTGCAGTCGTGGTATATGGCGATGAGGGCCACCCTTTCGGGATTTACCGCTCCTCCGTAATACCTGTTTTTTATCAGCGCAAGGGCATGGGCGATGATCGCCACCTGAAGGCTGTGCTCCTGAATGTTTTCCTTGGTCACGTTGCGCATAAGACTCCAGCGGTAGATGTGCTTCATACGCGATAAGAAAGCATAGAAACTATACTGTTTTCCGCCCTTGCCATTTTCCATGGAAATTACCTCACACGCGTTTGATATCGGCCCCTAGCCTCTGCAATTTATTCTCTATGAATTCGTAACCCCTGTCAATATGATGGATTTCCTGCACCTCCGTGATACCCTTTGCGGCCAGCCCGGCAAGGATCAGCGCCGCCCCGGCCCTGAGATCCGTAGCCCGGACCCGGGCTCCCTGGAGGATCTCGGACCCTTCGATAACCGCCGTCCGGCCGTCCAGATGTATCTGGGCGCCCATCCTCCTGAGTTCGTTCACATGCATGAACCGGTTTTCGAAAATGGTTTCAACGATGACGCTGGTCCCCTGGGCCCTTGCCATCAGGGCCAGGAACTGGGCCTGCATATCGGTGGGAAACCCCGGAAACGGATGGGTCTTGATGTTTAGCGGCAAAGGCCTTGGCGCGCCTTTTATCCTGATCTCCGAAAGCGACTCCGATATCTCCATGCCGGCTTCCAGGAGCTTCGCGGTCACGGGCTTCAAGTGTTCGGGCACGACATTCTTAAGCGTGATGTCCCCGCCGGTTATGGCGGCGGCCGTCATAAGGGTGCCGGCCTCGATCCTGTCGGGCATGACGGCATGCTCGGCGCCATGGACGCGGTCAACTCCCTCAATTATGATGGTGTCGGTCCCGGCCCCGTTTATCCTGGCACCCATCTTGCTTAAGAAACTGGCCAGGTCGACGATCTCGGGCTCCGAGGCGGCATTCTCGATGGAGGTGCAGCCATCGGCCAGGACGGCGCCGATCAGCAGGTTCTCGGTTGCGCCCACGCTGGGGAAGTCCAGGTATACCCTGGAGCCCCTGAGCCTGCCGGAACGCGCCGTGGCCTCGATATACCCGTTTTGGTACTCGATATGGGCGCCCATGGCCTCGAAACCCTTTAAATGCAGGTCCACCGGCCTGGTGCCTATCGGGCAGCCTCCGGGCAGCGCCACCTTCGCCTTGCCGGCCCGCGCGAGCAGCGGTCCCAGGACAAGAAAAGACGCCCGCATCTTGCTTACCAGTTCATAAGGCGCGGTATGGCCGGTAATCTCAGGCGTGCTGATATAAAGCTCCCTTTTCGGAATATTGGCTTCCACCCTGGCGCCCAGGCTGGAGATCAGATCGCACATGACAAAGACATCATCAAGGCCGGGAATGTCCTTGATGACGCATTCGTCCGCCGTAAGCAGGCAGGCTGAAATGATCGGAAGTATCGCGTTTTTCGAACTGCTGACCTGAACTGTCCCGGAGAGCGGCTTTCCGCCCCTTATCAAGAATACTCCCATATCGATACCTTCCATTCTGAAAGCCGGCTTTTTATCCAAGCCGGCTTTCCAATATGTACGCGCCGGGTGCTCAATCGATCAGCCTATTTTTATTATCCGATCACGCGATCAATTCATACGTGGTAAAAGCATGCCGTCCTGCCATCACAGGTCGCCGCAGATTTTAAGAAGCCTTTCGAGCATGACGATAAGTTCGCCGTATGTCACGTTTCTGTCCGGGTTGAGATAATTTGGCTGGTTTTCCTGGATCACGCCATTTTCGATGGCAAATCTTACCGCGTTGAGATAGCCGGGCAGCACCCTGTTAAGATCACGGTACTGCGACCATGCCGACGGGTTTTCCGGGCTTGCGGGCAGCTTTGTCCTGAACCGGTAATAGGAAACCAGGAGGCTTATCGCCTGGTCTTTGCGGGCATAGCCGTCGGCGATGTCCCGCGTGCTTTGGATCAGCCCGCTCCTTGCCGCCATGGTGAGGAAGTTATTGTTGTCGTAGGACGCCCCGGCCAGGTCCAGGAGAAGTTTTACCAGGTCGGCCTGCCTTACCGGGTCGGAATGGCGGAAAGGCTTGCTCTCTATGGAAGGCAGCCTGTGGACGGCCAGTATATTCTTAAGGCTCTCTGCCACATCCCGGGGGACGGCTCCCGCCTGGGCCACGCCTCTCGTGGCGGCGGCCATCACGCCCGGCCTTGACATCTCGCCCGTAACCTTGTTGTTTGCATAGTCCGCGGTTGTCTTCTGCTCGATCCAGGACCTGCTCTTCAGGTCATAGAGATAGGTCCCGATCTCGCCGGCCATGTAGCCGGCCAGGTTCTGTACCGCAAAGCTGACCTGGACGGGCCGCGCGAGGCTGGCGAAGGAACGGCCGGTGGCCGCCGGGCCTATCATGAGTTCGGTTAGCGGGGCCACGAGGTTAAGGGTGGATGGCGGCGTATACCCTGCCACCGGCGACACGACTTCCAGCCTCAGGGTGAAATTGCTGTCCATGGCTTTCATCCTGAAATACTCGTCGGTCTGCAGGGTCTGCGGCAGGATGACTATATCGTTGGACGGAAGCTGGATAACAAGCTCCTTTCTCAGTTCCGACAGCGCGTCTATCAGGGCGGCTCCCAGTTCCAGCCTGATGACCTGGGCCTTCCCGGGCGGCCTGGACAGGTCGATCTTCACGGTGTAGCCATGCATGGCCCTTACCTGCTCGGCCATCCTGTGGGCATTGATCCCGGTGGAACTCGCCGTCCACACCCCGTCGACAACCTTGGGGGCTATCGTGAGGATGTCGCCGCTCGGCACGTCTTCGAGGTCGTAGCTGGAATCATACTCGCTGCGGCTCTTGCTCGTAACCACCATGATGGTCCTGGTGGGTTCCGACACAAGCATGGTTTCATTGTCCCGGGCATAGAGCCTCGCGTAATAGCGCCTGTTGGAGATAAGCGATGTGACCGTGTACGTGTCGCCGCCGGTCTCGAAGCGCCTGGCCCCGTTAAAGTCGCTGTTGTCGGCGAACTCAAGGATATAAGTGTATCCCGGCAGGGAAACCCAGACATAGGTGATGCTGCTTTCGGTAACGCCGTCGGGAGCGCTGCTTACGCCGAACCCGGTGGGCGGCGGAGGCGGGCTGTATGCCTCCGTTCTGATGATTATCGGGTTAGAGTATGCCGATTCCTTGCCCGTCATGGGATTTATCGCCTTGATCCAGATACAGTACTGGGTATCAGGCTGAAGCCCTGTCAGCCTGTAATACGCAGCATCTTCAAGTTCGGCCCAGGTCACGGTCACGGAGTTCCTGGCCCCGGCCAGGTTCTCCTCGGTCCCGTAGCGTATCTCGTAGTCCATGCCGGGGACAAACGGCCAGAACAGGTCCACAAAGTTGGTCCCGACTATCCAGCTTATGCGGTCCGGGGCAGTCGGGGTAACGGGATTTATTACCTCCGGCGATTTCGTGTTAACTATGATGGGGTCGGAAGGATATGACGAGATCCCGTCATGGTTCTCGACAGTCACCCAGACAAGGTACGCCGTATTCCCCAAAAGCCCGGTAATATCAAACCTGAAGGTCTGGTCCTGGTGCTCGGGTATGTCCGGAATGGCGACGCCCGGCAAGGTCGTCGCAAAATCCTTCAGGGTCCCGCTTAAATCCCTGTAACTGATGTTGGGATGGCCCAGGATCTCCACCGCGTACTGGTACCTTATCAGGTGCGGGATGACCCTCCAGCCCGGCTCATAGTTGATAATCTTTCTTTCAAGCTGCTCGAACTCTTCCTCGGCGCCATCGAAAAGCGATATGTCGAACCAGCGGTTATCCTTGAAATAGGCCTCCCAGCGCTTTTTCAGGATAAGCGTGGCGCTGGTTTCGGTTATGCTTTCCTTGTCAACCCCGAAAGGAGGAGCCGAGGGGGCCTCGGGAATCCTGTCAGTGCCGGTGTCGGGTTTCGTGATGATGACCTTGACCGAGTCCTTGGAAACGAAGGCCTTGGGCACCGGGACTACCAATCCCCCTATCCTCTCTTCCACCAGGTAATACTTCTTGGCCCGGATAACAAAGTAATATATGGAATGGGATTCGAGGTTTGTCAGATCGTACCTGTACCCGAGCACCGTTATCCCGGGAACCGGGTTTTTAGATTTTATCTCGTTGGCTCCGCCCATGCTTATATCCGAGGCTATCTTGAACTCTTCGGGGGGCGATTCCACGTAGCGGATGTCGTCCACCAGGTAAATATCGTAAACGATATCCCTGTCGATGAATTCATCCCCTATACCTTCGCCGTTGTATGGCGCCTTCCACATGACCGTGGCGCTGTGGGAGGTCAAAAGATCATCGTAATACAGTTCCGCGGCGGGGAAACCGTCCACGATCTCGGGAGCCTCCGGCGTGACGGGAACTATCTCCCTGAGCTCTACCCTCGTGCTTGATTCAAAATAGATATCTCCTACGGTTGGGTCGGAGGAGCGGGCATAGGCAACCACGCTGAACTTGTACGGGGTCTTGTCATCCCTGGGTATGATCACCCGGTAACTGGTCATGTTGGGCAACAGGTACTGGGCGGGATTATTGTCCTGGTCATGGCTGTAGCGGTAGAGGATATAGTCTATCCTGGCAACCGGGAACTCGTCCTCGTCAAGGACGATGGGATCCCACGAGAGTTCCCATATCGCGTCGCCCTCCGGGGTATACCCGACCCTGGCAACCCTGAGCAGGATACTGGTATTCACGCGGATTGCCGGTATCTTGTCCTGGGATACCACCGTGACGCCGCTTTTCGGGATGGGCACCACCTTGATGGAATACCTCCTCCCGGGATGGGCGCCCGTAAACGTGAATTCCAGTTTCCTCTCGGTCGCGTTTACTGTAACCGGAGGGGATCCCGGCTCCCCGATTCTTGATCCTATTATGCGTTCGGTATGAGAAATGCTGCCAATGGCATCCCCGCTGATGTCGGAAATCAGTATTTCGTAATCTATGCGCCCGTCCTCGTCCCAGACATCATCCCATATGATCCTGATATGGTTGGTGCCGGGCACAAGCCTGGCTTCAACCCTCACGCCCGTGAGGAATCTTACCAGGTTCGATCTTTGCGATACGAGGCGGTTTCCCGAACCCGGCACTATACAGGATGCCGTCAGGCTGGATTCGTAGATATGCCCGGGCTTTAACGCGTTCGGGCTGGTTTCCGGGTCATACCTGTCATATACGGTCAGGCTCCTCTGGCTTCCGGGCATCGGGATCTGCATCGCGTTTACGATACGCCTCCCGGTCCCGTATTCTATCTCGTGGAAGCTGGCCGTTATCTGCTCCTCATACGCTCCGGCAGGAAAACCTGCATGCTGCCAGGAAAGGGTCGCGAACCATTCCTCGTTCTGGTCATAGCCGATGGCATCCACCTTGTAGTTACTTGGGGCGCCAACTATTTCGGTCTGGCCGAAGGCCGCGTTTCCGGCGTACAACCCAAGCAGCATTGCCAGGATAATCAACCTCGAAATATGCCTGATCAGTAAAGACTGTTTCCTCATATCCTTTCAGCTCCGTTCCGTTTCCCTTAAATCCGGATGCGGGATCCGGGCCTATATCTCGCCGAGTTCCTCCAGCACCTTTGATACCATGTCAAGCACCTGTCCTATGGTGCTCCTGCCGGTCGCGTCGAACCTGTTGTTGTCAAGGGAGGCAAATCCGAGGTCTATCCCGAGAACCACGTAGTGGTACAGCCTCCTGTTGACCTGGTCCGCGTTGGATATTACAACTGTCCTGGAAGGCTGCAGCATTGACGCTGGGATTCCTGCCTTCTCGCAGTAGAGCAGGACCGCGAGCGACACCGACCGCTGGTTGTCCACGAAGCCCGAAAGCTCATTCGTGCCTATAATCTCCCCGATGCCAAGGACCATGATTTTCTGGTTCGGGGTAAGCCCATTAAGCTCGTTATCCCGCCCGGTCAGCACCGCGTACAGCATGACTGCCTGCTGTCCGGTAATTGGATTGCCGGGATATATGGTCGTATTCCCGAACACCTTGGTCAGGTCGTATTTCCTTCCCAGGAGATCAATTACGGTTTCATAAGAGCTTCCCGGGCTTACAGTAACGCTGGGCCTCGCCAGTACCGCATACTCGCCGGGAGCGTCCGCGCGGAACAGCACGTACTGCAGCACGTAGCCCCTGGCCCCCTGAACCTCCTTCCAGCCCTTAGACGCGTGATAATTGACGTACGGCACGATGATCCCGGTCGTCGGCGTGTATTCGATCCTGATCCCAATCCTGCCCGGAAACGCGTTGATGGGCTTGTTGACCGTGATACCGGCGGGAAGCCCGCTTCCGCCATCCAGGATATCCTTCAGGTACCAGGACAATTCGACCTCGATGCTCTTTATCACGTACCCTATCATATCAAGGAGCTCGGTATGGGAGCGGTAGCTGTACTGCTCCAGCTGCTGGAGCACCTTGGACATTTCCCTGTCAAAAATCCCGTACTTGAAGGGACCCGTTGCGTCCGGGTTCTCCAGTATGTTGCGGATCATGGTCGCTATCTCGGCATAGGTGTGCCTGGAACCTACCGCGTATACGCTGATATCGAATATCCCTGAAACAAGCCTTGCATTGCCGGGAAGGGCCGTGCCCGATTTGGACAGCCGCTGGACGCGTACTAGCAGCATGGCCTCCTTTGCCCCGCTGCCCAGCGCCTGGCGCTTTAAATCTTCAAGGTCCAGGCTTCCCCTGCTTATGGTCAGTTCGGTCCCGGACAGCTTCAGGTTCAGCCTTGAATCACTGCTCTCAATGGTCTCCAGCACCTTCTGGGGAACCAGGATCTCGTAGCTTTCCGCGTTGGGCATCTCGCCCGAAAAGTCGACGGTTACTGTCATGCCGGGGGATGCCCGGAGAAGTCCCGATACCATGTCCGCCTTTATCAGCGCCCGCAGCTTCACCTGGCTCCTGGAATCCACCAGCCAGTACATCTTCTGCAAAAGCTCGTCGGCCTTGAGGTTGTAAATGTCCTGCAGGTCGTCCTTTCTCCTGTCCTTGTCATAGTCCTCCTGGCTGAAGTCGGTCCGTATGCTTACAGGACCCACTCTAAGGGACTCTCCGCCTCCGGTCCCCACGTTCTCGGCCCACAGCCTTATGTAGTAGAGCGTGTTCGTATCAAGGGGCCTGTGGCTTTCGAAGCCCCTGTCGTCCGTTATGGGTCTCCTGGAGATACGGGCGTAATATACGTACTTGCTGACGGCGCCTTCTTTTACGAAAGCGCTGGTCTTCTCCCTGTACAACTCGATCTTGTACCCCTCGGGCGTTTCGTACCAGTAGTGCACCAGCCCGGTCAGTTCCCTGTACGAGGTTTCACGTTCGCTGCGGATCTCCAGGTGGTACTTGTAGAGGTCCTCGCCTACCCAGCGCACCTCGATCTCGCGGAAGGTGTCCCTGGTTTTGGCCGGGATCGGCTGGCCCGGACTACCGGCCCAGTAGCCGCCGGAACTGCTGAACACGTACCACTCGTTCCCGGTCCTGTTGTAAATCCGGAAATTGTACAGGGTGTCGGACTCCAGGTTGTATACCCTGAAATAGTAGGTGGATCCGCTCTTTACCACCGTGTACTGGGAACGCAGGAGCTTCTTGTACGCCGAGTCGGGCTGCCCGTATTTCTTCATGTACAGTTCCATGGAATCGGCATCCGCCGTCTGGAGGCTGTAATTGACATAAAATCCCACTTCCAGGTCCCTGACAGCCTCGAAATACTCCGGCGCCTTTACCAGCCTGGTGGTGACGGGAAGCGTCACCCAGTCGCTGGGTTCCCCCTGCCCGTCCCTGCGCACGGCCCGGAGGCTGAAATAGTAAATCCTGTTGGGTTTCAGGAATCCTTTGCCTATGGGCATTATGATCTGGTTGTTCTCATCGATTATAAAACCGTAACCCTGGAGTATGCCGCCGGGGTCCTGCGGGTCGATTACCAACACACCCGCGCCGGTATCGGCGATGTCATCGTATATGTTAAGGAGCGCCAGGTTGTACTCGTCGCCGGCGTAGTCCACGATATCGCCGTCGGTGGTGCAGATCAGCTGGTATATCACATCCTGTTCCCTGTGCCTCCATGTCAGGTCCACCCTGGCGTCGGTCACGCGCTCCTCCCCGTTCTCGTCCTTCGCTATGGCAAAGTCGGTGGGCGCGCTGGGCCTTCTGCCGGTATCATCGATGTCCCTGGGCTCTGTCTTCGGCGTCGTGAAGGCCTTGATGGGAGAGAAATCGGACCACTCGATGGGGGATGACGCAGGGTCAGGATCATCATACAGGTTTGCCCTGACCTTTATGTAATAGCTCGTATTCGGCCTTAGGATGGTTGCGTCCGTCGTCGTTATCGCGACGCTTATCGGCACGGTCTCAACGTAATAGTTGTCATGCGTCTTCCTGACCGTTACGGTTTCGCCGGCCGCGAAGGACGGGGACCTGCTGATAAGGAACTCGTACTCCAGCCTGAGCCCGGTCAGCTTGTCGGTATAGCGCTGCCAGTCCGTTCTCGTAAACACGTGGTCAAGCTCGACCTGGATTCCCTTTATCTCGAGCGCCCCGTCGACTTCCTCGGTTATATCGAGCACCCTTTCTATCACGGGCACGGGAACCGCCTTCCTGACATGGGGAAAAGTCGTGAAGCTTATGACGGGCGAAAGATATGACAATTTGATCCTAAGGTCATCGGAAATGCCGTCCGCCCATTTATCCTGGTTTATCGCCTCGTTATCCTTGTAGCGGGACGTGAAGACCTGCATGTAGTATATGGTGTTGGGCACCAGGAAATTTGGGTAATCTCCCGCCGTGCCGTCTTCGTTTACATCCGCGTCGTTCTCGAACGGAATGCCGGTATTCGTGGTATAATCCCAGAAAAGCCTGTCGCCAGGGATGGGCTGGAAGCCTTCCGCAGCCGGATCCATGTCAACCACCAGCCGGTCCGGGTTCTTGGGATCCCAGTCAAGCTGCTTTTTCCCGATCACCAGAACCCTTTTCTGTTTTACCGGCATGTAGACTTCCATCTTTTTCTCGCCGACAGTCGCGGTTTCCCCCTCCTCGACATCCGCGTCTGGCCGGTAGACGCTTACCAGGATGTGGTACGTGTACTCTATGTCATCACCGTAATTCCCATAGCTCCCGTTCTTGAAAGCATCCCATTCCCCGGCGCTGCGCAGCTGTTTCCAGGCCTGCGGCGCCTCGAAAGACATACTGAGGCCGCTGATCAGGACCTTGTCCGTATCCTGAGCTCCGCCCGTGTCTGTAATCGTTATCTCCTTTTCGCCCAGCTCGACGGCGGAGGCCTCTATGTTCTTGGGCAGCGGCGGTGGCGCTTCCGCGGCGATCTCGTCGAGGAAGTTGGACCTCAGGGCCAGGGACGCGCCCAGCGGGCGGTTGGAGTCCTTGTTGGGATAAAACACCACCGCGATATAGTCGCCTGTCCTGAAAGGAATTATCTCACTTACCTTCCCGGCATAGGGATCGACCCATTTGATCCTGGGCCATATGCCGATCTCATGGTATATCTTGTTTGGGTCTGTCTCATACTGGACCTGGTAGAAAAGCTCGGGATAATACCCGTTCTTGATCTCGTTGAATTCCACCAGGATCATGGTCTCGTCAACTTTTTTTATGCTGAACTCAACGGGTGTGTAGATGGATGTCGTCCTGTCGAACTCGATGCCCAGCTTGCTGATGTCCTGGTTATAGACTTTAAAATCGCTGGCGCCGAACTTAAGGAGTGAAGGTGTCAGCATCTCATCCGGATCGCTGGCCTTCTTGAAAGCCATCCTTATCCTTACATTCTCATATTCCGTTCCAGGGGATATGTTGTTGTCCTTGTCGAGTATGACCCATAACTGGTTTGTGCCCGCATCGTATCCCCAGTCTTCCGGATTCGTGCCCGCCACGGTCCAGCTTATATTGGTGCTGCTGCGGATTATGGCGCTGCATGTATACCTGTCCGCGGAACCCCGGCCGACATTCATGTCGATGTGGAACCGGACCTCGTCGATCTGGGTTTGGAACATGGTTCCGAGCAAATTGCCGCTGATAAGGCTGGTTATGGGTTGAACGTTCCCGTCCCTGTAAATCGTGGGCACCTTCCAGGCAAGCTTCATCTTGGCATTGCGTCCGCTGACTATAGCCTGATCCTCCACAAACCTTTCCCTGTCGATTATGCTGCTGCTTTCAGCCATCACGCTGAAGGATTCGCCGGTGAAGGTGATGCCGGGAAGGTAGTAGAAAGACGCGCCGGCATAGTGATTCTCATCGTCCGCTTCCGCGAATGCCTTGACGGTGATGTCATAGATATGGTCATTCTGCAATGCCGTCCTGAGCGTGACAGTCCCGGAGGCAGGATCATACGTGAAATTCTCCAGGCTTTGCAGATTGCCGTTGGGGTCATGCCAGCTCATGACCACCCGTTCCGGCCATATGTCGATGGGGAACGATACCTCGTACACGCGCAGCGTGGCGTTATAGGTTACCGTAACCTTCAGTTCCAGTTGCGCGCCGGAACTTGTCATGCTGACTGAAGACATGGCCGAAAAAACGAGGATTATGGCCAGCAGCCACGAGATAAATCTTTCAAGCATTCCTTTTTTCATATGAACTCTCCTCAGCGAATCCTTGTCCATGCGGAAAAAGGGGCAAACAGCCCTTCTACTAATTTATCGGAATAACCGGGCGGGCTTATTACAGCATAAATACCGGTATGAACGGCTATTTTGGAGGGCGTCGCCGGGTTTTTGCCCGGCCAGGTTGTCCTACCTGTCGGACGCATGTTATGCTATAATGAACTTACCGCTTTATCCAGGGGTGCGCTATGCAGTTCGAAACGATAAAAAACATCCTGTTTTCCGATACACCGGTGCCAGACATCTTCATAAGCGACATAATGCCGGGTCTTCCTTCCGATGCCGTGAAGGTTTACCTTTACTGCGTCTTCCTGGCCAAGTACGGGAAAGAAGCGCGTCCCGAAGACCTGGCCGCCAAGCTGGGCATGTCGGCGGAATCGATCAACACCGCGTTTACCATGCTGGAAAGGGAAGGCCTCATAATCCGGACACCCGAGGTCATCTCGGTAATGGACCTGAAGGAACGCGAGGTCGGGAAGCTGTACCGCAAGAAGACTTCCTCGGACGCCTCCGAGGCCGTTTCCCGCACGTCCGCGAACATAAGGCGGAACCAGTGCGTGGACTCCATTAACAAGATGTTCTTCCAGGGCCTCATGGCGCCAAGCTGGTACACCTCCATAGACCACTGGTTTGAAACATTCAAGTTTGACGAGGATGTCATGGTCGCGCTGTTCAAGTACTGCTACGACCGCAACGCGCTCAACGCGAACTATATAGAGAAGGTGGGCGCCACCTGGTCCGCCCGCGGCATCACGAACCACTGGGAACTGGAAAAATACATGGAACTGATGGAAAAGGTCGGCGAATTGGGAAGGCAGATCGCGAGAAAGCTCAGGCTGAACAGGAAGCTTACCTCTTATGAAGAGCGCTACCTTGAAACGTGGGTCAGCGAATACGGCTACGACATGGACATCATCGACCTGGCGCTGGAAAAGACCACGGGAAAGACCAATCCCAACTTCAGGTATATCCATGGCGTCCTGAAGGGATGGTACAACGACGGGCTCAGGACAAAGGAGCAGATACTGGCGGCCGCCCAGGCAGCGGCGGCAAGGGACAGGAAAGGGCCCCAAAGCACCTTGCCGCGGAGAGATAACTTTATACAACGTTCCTATGACGATGAGTTTTTCGATATGCTTGATAAGGCAGCGGTGATAGGAAAGGGAAAATGTCATGATAAGGATAACTCGGGAGATCAAAGCGATCCTTGAATCAAGGCGCGACAAGGCAATGGCCGACCTGGAGAGGCGGAAGGCTGAGGCTTGGGCCAGGATACCGGAGCTTGCGGCTCTCGACCAGGAAATAACGCTGGAGGGCATCCGCCATGCCCGCATGCTGATCCATAACCCCGGCGCGGCGGATACCGAGGCCCTTGCCGGTCGGATAGCAGCCCTGAAACAGGAGAAGGAGAACCTCCTGGTCCAAAACGGCTTCCCGGCCGATTACCTGGAGCCGCGCTTCACCTGCCCGGTATGCAGGGATACCGGCCTGGTCACCCGGCAGGATTCCCTCGAAACCGCGACCTGCTCCTGTTATCGCCAGCTTTATCTCGAGAAACTCTACCAGGTTTCCAATATCCTCGATGACGGCAGCACGGGCTTCCGGTATTTCGACGAAATCCTGTTTTCGGACACGCCCGACCCGAAGCGCTACGGCTCCGAGGTCTCGCCGAGGGAGCAGATCCTGGCCATAAGGAATCGGTGCATTTCTCTTATCGAGAATTTTTCAAACCCTACCCCGGTCAACTTGTATTTCTATGGCGCCACAGGTACCGGAAAGACCTTCATGGCCAAGTCCACGGGCCTCGAACTCATAAGAAGGGGATACACCGTCCTGTATCTTTCGGCTCCCACCCTGTTCGAAGTGATAAGGAGGGCGCGTTTTTCACCCGACGATGAAGAGCTGGACGCCACGTACCGCGACCTTGTTGAAACCCAGCTCCTGATCCTGGACGACCTGGGAACCGAGCCTGCCAGCGATACCCGGTACGCAGAGCTTCTTACCCTCCTGGAGGCACGCAAGAACAGAACCAGCCGTTTCGTTGCACATACTATTATCTCCACAAATCTGCACCCGAAGCAGCTTTACCAGGCCTATAACGAGCGCGTCGCTTCCAGGATTCTGGGCGAGTTCGAACTATTCAAGTTTTTCGGTCAAGATATACGCATACAAAAAAAATACAGAGAACCTGGGCTAGCAGATGGATTGTCTGCTAACCCAGGCTGAAATGTTCACCCTGCAAGGCAAGCCCCCTGAGACATGCTCTTTAGTATCGTTATTTCGTAATATTTGCTATCTACATGGTCAGCACGCCTTCCTCGGAGTTGATGATCAGCAGGATATCCTCCTCTTCCCCGGTCATGGCGTTTATATATACCAGGAAGTCCTGGCCGTCCAGCTTCCCCTTGAATTCGTAGCAGAACAGTTCCTTGCCGTAGTTGGTGGGAATGATGGCAAGCCCGGAGGATAAGATGTTTTCCCTCCTCGCGACCCTCTGCAGGGCCTCGTCCCTGGTGATGGCGGGTTTGGGAATATCCCTTTCCCGGTGGCTCATGAGGTAGCCCTTGCTCTCAAAGCCGACTATCTCGCCGTTGTCGAGTGCGACCTTGACCTTTACCAGGTCGGGATATATCGTAACCCCGTCCTGTTCGTATGCATAGTTGATGGTGGCTATGCCCTGCTGCTCGGTGTAATAGGTGTCCTTCATGCTTTTAAAGCCGCTTTTTTCAAGGAACTGCTTCCCGATTTCCTTGGCCTTGTCGATGTCCAGTTCAACGTCTCCGACGTCCCGGTTGTACAGGAACCAGACCACCTTTCCGCCCACCACCGAAACATCGGCCTCGGCAATGCTCGCTTCCTTCTTTCCTGCCAGCTCGAACCTGAAATTATATGTGTCGATCACGCCGTTCTTGTTGTCGGAAACCTTCTGTATGTTGCGGATGTTATCCTTTCCGAACAGCTTGCCCAGGTTCTCTATGGCCTGGTCCTCCGAAATGTTCTCACCGGAGAGGCCGAGGGCCTTCTGGTTGTTCATGTGCTCCGAGTACGGGCCGTCATAGATCAGTGTCGGCATGTTTTCAAAGGTACCGTCGATATTGGAAATGCTCTGGGGCACCTTGACATCGGCCTTCGAGAAAAGCCTTGCGCCCTCCCCGGCCAGGTTCTCCCATTTCATGGCGCCTGCCGAAAGCTCGCCGTGGAACTTGTCCAGGTTCTCGTTGAGCGAAACGGCAAGCTCGTGCAGGTTTTTAATCGTATCCATCTGTTCCTTGCTCATTACCTGCCCCTTCACGTTCTGCCCGGTTATGGTCTTGGCATAGTCGCCCACCTGGCTTATGAACTTCTGGGTGTTGACCAGGGCGCCCTGCTGCACGGGAAGCTGGCCCAGGTTGGTGGAAACCAGTTCGGCGCGGTGCCAGATATCCTTCATGATATCCGCGGCCTTCTGTGGAGAAGATGTGAGCATGGCCTTGGACAGCAGCACCTCAATGTCCTGTACATACCCCGTCATCTCGTAAAAGGCCCGGTTGTACTGGGCGTCAAGCTGGCGGCGGAGCAGAACGGCCCTGTGGTGCTGGTATGCCCCGAAAAGGGTTGTCAAGGCAAGTATGGCTATTACCACGTTCTTTGCCTTGTTCCTGGCATGATACCCGGGATCTTGCGTGTCATGCCCCGAAACGTGCCTTCTTCCGCGATTTTCCATGAGGTATTCCTTCTCGTCATATTCCATGGTCTGTCTCCTCTCCGTCCTTTTTTACTTGGCAAAATAGTGCTTGCCGATTTTCGTCACGATCTGCCTCGACCAGATCCATTTGCTGGTCGCGGTCTCCGGGTTCCAATAGTACACGCAGCCATACGTGGGGTCCCAGCCGTTGATGGCGTCCTGGGCGGCCTTCACCACCGTGCTGTTCGGATCTATTGGTACGTTTATCTGGCCGTCGCTTACCGCTGTAAAGGCGCCCGGCTGGTAGATAACTCCGGCTATTGAGTTGGGGAACCTTGAATCCTTGACGCGGTTTAATATTACGGCTCCTACCGCCACCTGCCCCTCGTAGGGCTCGCCGCGCGCCTCGCCGTTTATGGCGCGGGCAAGAAGCTGCACATCGCTGATCCTGCCGGCGGAATTCTGGGCCTGGCCGGTGTGCAGCGCCGCAAAAAACATGAACAAGAGGGCAAAGATGATGATGAATTTCCAAAGTCTCATATCCATATCACCCCTTTGCTATTCTTTCATAATAAAACCGGTATTATGCCAGAACTGCGCGATAAACAAAAGGGACGGATCATGTCCGCTCGACGCGGATAAGATCCGTCCCTATGTATCACTGCGTACTTACAATTCAATCACGTTAAGCTCGTCGCCCCAGATTTCCCTGGCAAGTTCAACCTCCCTGCGCCGGCTGGTCATGAAAAACACCTGCCTGTTGGCCGACGCCTCCCTGAGCAGCCTGAAGGCTTCCATGGTCCGCTCCTCGTCGTACTGCATGAAAGGCTCGTCCAGAAACAGGGGGACAGTCTCTTTCTCCTTTTCCATCAGGGCAAGGGCGGCAAGCCTCATGGAAAAATAGACCTGGTCTATTGTCCCCGAGCTGAGCCTGCTCACAGGCATGAGCTCCTCGCACTCGGGAACCTCCAGGAACAACTGCCCTTCCTGGTCGGACCTTATGCTCCGGTACCTTCCGTTGGTGATCATGGAGACGTACCGGCTCATTTCCTCGTTGAGGCGGGTTGTATAGCTCATCCGGATACGGGAACCGACCTCCTCAAGGATTTCCCGGGCAGTCCGTATGCTCATGCCTGCCAGTTCGAGGCGGCGTTTTTCCTCTTTAAGGCGGGCTATCTCATCCTCGACATCGGCCAGGTCTTCCTGGGAAGGCGCGTCCTCAAGCCTTGTCTTAAGCCTCTCAATGCTGATCTCGCAGTTCCTGACCGCCTCCTGGGCCTCCTGTATCTCTCCCTCCGTCACATCATCCCGGTCCGAAAAAACAGATTTCGGGTAGAGGACTGACAACTCCAGGGCGACGATGCTGAGATCTGCAGGGGTCGTAATTTCCCTGTCGGCCAGCATGGCTGCCTGCTTCAGGATCAACTCCACTTTTTCTTCCGCATCCTCGATCCGCTGCCAAAGGTCCTGCGCCCGCCTGTCGTCTTCCCTGAACCGGGCGAGCCCCTTCCTGAAGGATTCCATGGCTTTTCCGATCATGTCCGGATCGTCTGCAACAGGCCCGAATCCGGCCAGGTATGATCCTATGGTCTCAAGCAGGACATTCTTCTTCCCCGACAGTTCGGACAATTTCTTGCCGGCATCGTCCAGCTTACGGCCGCATGCGTCCAATTCCGAAAGGACGCCCCGGACCAGGTCTTTCTGCGAAAGATAGTCGCTCAGCCCCGAGAACCCCTCCTCGCGCAGCATTGCAAGCTGGATATCGGCCTGGCTCAAGGCAGGTTTAGTTTTCATGCCCCGGGCAAGGAGCAGGATTATGCCTGCGAGAGCCAACACGCCTGCCGCGGCAAGCGCGGGCATACCGATCCCCTCGCCGATGAGCGAAGACAATACCAGTATGATAATCGCGGCTATGAAGAACAGCGCGGGAACCAGGAGGGGCATGGAGGCCCTGGCCTTACGGCTCTCATCTTTTGCCGCCGCGGCCTCCCGCTCCTGATCTTCCAGGAGCCTTTCCATCCTGTCCACCTTTTCCTTCAGCGGCCTAAGTTCCTCAAGCCTGCGGTCCAGTTCTTCCTTTTTCCTTTCCAGGGACCTTATTTCATCTTCGAATTCATCCATCTGTCTTCGGGTTTCCTGGTACTCGTACCATGACTTGTTAAGGGTCTCGACTGCCTCATCGGTGATCTCGCCGTATGCTTCCGACCCCTTGAGCTTTGCTTTCAGGCCGTCAAGCTCAGCCTTCATCCTGCCGATGGACTCAACCAGTTCGCCGCAATCATTGTACAGGGCGCTGAGGCGGCCTGCCAGGCGGGCGTTTTGACGTCTTACCAGATCATCATGTTTTTGCTTAAGTTCCAGGAGGCGCTCTTCCTCTTCCTTCAGGTTTGACCATGTGTCAAGGTAGCGCTCGTGTTCTTCCAGCAACCTGGCTTTCAGATCCTCCAGTTCGGCAAGGCGGTCATTCACCCTGTCCAGCGGCCTTATGGAGGACCTGCCCGTGCCCACTCTTTCCAGCAGGGCGGTGTCAAGGGCTTCCAGGGCCCTGCTGAGGGAGAGATCCTCGCTTCCCGTAGCCGAGAGGTTGGCAAGTTTCTCCATGACTATGCGCGCCCCTTCGGGATCCATGGCGGTTTGCATCTGCCGGATCCGGGCGCTCCTTGAGAATACGGGCTCAGGCAGCCCCAGGTGCTCTTCGGCAAAGCGCGGGCCTGTTTCCCTGCTCGTTGGAAACTCGGACGTGATATCCCTCAGCATGCCGTCGTGCACGTGAACCAGGCCCTTGTCAAAATTACGGTCCACCCTGTATGTTGAGCCGTCGTCCAGCACATACTCCATAACACCGGCAAACTGGCCCCCGTTCCAGGGTTTGTAGTCCTTTCCGGACACCGCGGTTTTCTTCGTGCGCTTCGGCAGTCCATAGAGCATGGCCGTTACAAAATCCATCAGCGTCGATTTCCCGGCCTCATTGGGACCCACGACCAGGTTGAAGCCGTCGGAAGGCGTGATGCGCTTGCCGCTGAATTTGCCGAAGCCTTTTATGTCAATCAGGCTTATCCTCATATCAGCAGCCCTCCCCTTCCCGGGACCCGCTGAACAGGCCGCCGTGGAAACTTGCGTCTATGCGCCCTTTTTCGAGGGCTTCTATCCCAAGGTCCAGGGCAGCGCCCAGGATCATGGCCTGCTGATCGTCGCCGCTGTCCGCGCATTCCCTGATGCGCCTGAGCATCTCGCGGACAAAGGCCCCTTTAAGGTTTTCTTCCCTCGAGATTGCCTCGTAGTCGTAGCACTCCCTGGTCTCGTCGACGACCTGGAGCCATGGGAAGTCCTCCAGCCAGGGCTTTTTCAGGGCTTCGCAGTCCACGGCAAGCGGAGTGCGTCCGGTAAGCGTCACCCTGGGAAGATCCCGGCCGGGATCAAGGCTCCCGAGCAGCCCGCCGAGCCTGTCGGAGGCTTCATCCTGGCTTGCGGCGTTCTCCATGTCGAGGTTAAGCCATACATACCTTTTTTGGGCGGTATTGACCTCCCGGATATCCAACGCTTTCCGCACGGGACCTTCTTTGCTTAAGGTCACCAGGAGGACCCCGTGGTCGCCCGTTTCGTCAAATCCCAGGGGCTCGGGGCTTCCCGGGTTTGCCGCGTTCTTAAGCTTAAAATCGGTTTTCCTGTTATGGAAATGCCCCAGGGCGTAATAGTCGTATTCCAGACCGGCCAGTACTTCGGAAGAGACCGGGTTGAACGGGCTGTTGCTGAAGTTCATGTCCAGCGTGCCATGGAGCATGAAGATGTTGAAGAATCCCGGAATGGGCCTGGATACCGCGGAAAGGTCCGGCGTGTCCTGCCTGAAAGCCGAGAAACCCAGGCCGTGGATAAACGTGTTCAGGCTGTCGAACCTGACAGAGGGCCTGTCCCGGTTCAGAATCACCACGTTGCCGGGCCAGTTCCAGGTCTTGTACCAGGAGTTGGCCGCATACGGGTCGTGGTTTCCGGGAAGCACAACCACTGGAACTGCCAGGCGCTCGAAGAGGCCTGCCACCCTCTGTATGGTGGTCCTTGAGGCATAGTCATGCTCGTAAAGGTCCCCGCAGACCAGTATGAAGTCCACCCGTTCCTCCTCCGCCAGCCTGATGATGGACTCGAAGGTCTTCCACTGGTCCTTGCGCCGCATTTCGGCGTAGTCCTTCAGGCCGCGCCCGCCGAACGGGTTGTCCAGGTGAATATCCGCGCAATGCAGGAACCTGATCCTGTCAGAGCCCATGGGGATCATCCTTTCTCGGTCTGGATCACCGCGTAAGCCGCCGCGTATTCCTTGCTGTGGGTCAGGCTTACGTCCATGGAAATTCCATTAAGCATACGGAAACGCTTCTCGGCCTCCCCGCGCAGTATCACCCGCGGCTTGCCGTTTCCGTCATTTACAACCTCGATATCCTGGAAGGAAATACCCTGGGAAATGCCGGTTCCAAGCGCCTTGGACACTGCTTCCTTGGCGGAGAACCGGGCCGCGTAACTGCTGATCCTGGATGCACCCCTTGATTCGCAGTACTCTATCTCGCCGGGCGTGTAGACGCGGCGGATAAAGGCGTCGCCACCGTTTTCTATGGCGCGCCTGATGCGTTCAATCTCCACGATATCGATACCCGCGAGAACCCCCATCGGACACCTCCAGGCAATACGGCAAAAAACATCCGGTTAGCAAAAGAGTACAGGTCAGCCAAACCTGTACTCCAAAATACTTAAGATGTGCGATGTTTCGCTGTTTGGCATCCCGTGCAGGAATCGAACCCGCATTAATGGATCCGGAATCCATTGTCTTATCCATTAGACCAACGGGACATGCTATGCTATCCACCGCATGGTCTATTATACGCCAGAACGGGCGTTATTTCAATAGCTCCCTTCTGCCGGCACAGAAAGCCGCGGCTGCAAGGCCGCATAATAAAAAAGTCCTCTCCCGCTCAGCGGGGTTTCAGTAACGAGTATGCCAGGTCCTGGATAAACAGCATGGCTGTTCCGCTGAGCTGCATCCAGAAATATGCCGCCAGCACTGCGATCATTTTGCCGAAGGTCTGAATCCTGGTCCTTACGCTGATGGTGCGGTACAGGATACCAAGCTGGAATAAGGGGAGAATGGGCAGCACCGTGCCAAGGACGGCATAGAGTATACGTACCTGGTTGGTCGAAACCGGTCCCACCTGAGTCCAGTCCACCCCTGAATAAACCAGAAGGGCTAAGGGTATGACAAACAGGATATGGGACAGGGCGTAGGATTTCATCAGGATCACGGATATCCGCTTGTGGACATATTTGTCGCTGCGCCTTCCGATCATCTGCAGAAAATCGCCTACAGGCCAAATGGTGATAATCACATCAATCGCCCCAACCAGAAAAGCAAGGAACAGGAAAAGGAAAATGCGCAGCACCAGGCGCCCGGGACTGCCCACGAATATCGCCTGCTTGAAAAGGTTATCGTAGAAAAGCAGGTCGAAGCAGCCCACGAAAACAAAGGCAAGAAGCAATCCGGGTAATCTGATGGATATCTTTCTGTGAAGCCAGACCGGCAGCAGGAAAAAATCCAGCGGGCTGGCCGGAATCTGGGTAACCTTTTCCATGGAACAGGTAACTCTCTTTATGCGGATTATCTGAAAACCTGCATGACCGGGCATGCAGATTATCGTATCTCATTCTAACACATAAGACAGCCGTTATTCAATAACCAGCGCCTTCCACTCCTCGTAATGGGCGATCCTCTTAAGGTTCCTCTCGAAAACGGGCCATACGCTCTCGTTGGCAAAATTTGCGGCCCACACGCAGGCTCCCGCCAGGTTGTACTTATGCACCAGCGAGGTCTTGAAATTGACAGCGTCCGCGTCCTCTATCCACATTTTTATGGTCTGGCCGTCCTTCTCGTACGTGGCATGGTACTGGCCCTGGTCCGGGTTCCAGACGACCGTCGCGTTGTTGTCCCGCACCCTTTTCCATGCCCCGTCTATCGTCAGGGCCGCCACGTAAGAGGTTTTCTTCCTGCCGTCCACCACTTCCTCGGCCCACAGCCTGGTATAGAGCGGTATGCCCAAAAGGAGCTTTTCCTGCGGCACCTCCTGCAACGTGGCCTTCAGGCGGTCCTCCACCCACCAGAGTTCCGCGCTGGAACCGGGGGAAGGCCAGTTCTGGTCGTAGGTCATGAGGCAGACGTAATCCACGGTTTCACCCAAGGCTTTCCTGTCGTGGGAAAGGGACCAGGTTTCGCTTCCGCCGGGCACGCCCACGGCCACCGAGACCACCAGCCCCTGTTCTCTCAAAAGCGGGGTGATCTCCCTGACGAACTGGGTATAGGCATCCTTGTCCTTCAGGTATATATTCTCGAAATCCAGGTTTATTCCATCCAGGTCGTAAAGCGACGCGTATGCGAGTATCTGCTTTATTACCTTGTGCCTCAGCTCGGTGCTGTTGAGTATAATGCTCGTCCCTTCGATATCATTGAAGGCGTTGGCTACAAGCCCCCATACCTGCCATCCGTTGCTGTGAGCCCATTCTATGTACTCCGGGTCCGCCCGGTTCTTGATGGTGCCTTCACGGTCGATGATCTCGAACCAGGTGGGGGACATGATATCTATCCCGGGCGAATTTTCCCTGCTGAATTCCATGTATTTCCTGCTGTAGGTCATGTCCCACACAAGGTTTATCTTCCCTGAGGGAAGAAGCGGCGCAGGTGCGCTGCGCCGTTCGGGGTCCGCCTCGGTCATGATGATCTCCCGCACCACCACGTCTGCCTTGGGTATGTATCCGAAGATCCCTTCGTAGGTACGCACCCTGTACCATGATTCGTATTCCTCGAATATGACCAGTTCGGCGGCCGGCGTGCCAAGTTCCGATTCGCTGAACTGCCTCAGGATTGGCTCCTTAATGCTCATGCCTTTCCTAATCACGGCATCGGCGCTCAAAGGCTCCCCTATGCGGTATATGCTGTTCCTGTGGTCTATGATTACGACATCCTGTTCGGGCATGTACCTCAGGTTGATCCGGTAGAAATCCTTCAGGAAATCGATGGGGATATACAGGACACCGTTTTCTTCCACGGGCGGGAACTGGAGATCCATTGGCTCCTCGTTGACAAGGGCTTCAAGCTTCCCGGTCTCCATCCTGATGACCCGGTCTTTCGTCGTGACGATCACCTTCTGCTGGGCTTCATCCCACCATATATACGGATCGATGTGCTTCTTAACGGTTTCAAAGGGCAGGAGAACCCTGCCTTCCCTGACCAGCGGCGGGTCCTTTTCCCTGATTACCCGGGAACCGATGATAAGGCGGGTTTCGGGGATATCGTCAAAGAAACCGACGACCTGGGTGTTGGGCTCCCTGGCCTTAAGCCAGAAATAATAACCCACAACCAGGCACAGGACCAATGCCAGGTAAACGGACAGCATGGCGATTAGTCTTTTCCGCATTGACACTCCCCCGAGAAAATCATTACAGATCAATTGACAGCGCTTGTCCCTGCACAGCAGGGTCGGGTTTCCGATTCTACTTGAACACCTTCCTGGGTATAAAGGTCCTGAAGTTGTCTATCATTCTTTCTTCAGGCTCGAATATGATCACCTTTCGTGTGCCTTCCTGGGTCATGGAAATAAACCATTTCTCGGTTTTCGGATCGTTCGACGAGTAGTCCAGAACCTTGCTGTTCTGCCCTATGTGGGAAGCATATTGGTCTGAGTTCACCCTGGCGACAACTTCGAATTCCTTACAGTTTGCGGTGAAAACCCTTTTCCTCTTCCTCTGGTTTACTATCATGTCTATATCCAGGTCACCGTTGGTGACGATGTACTCAAACTCGATATTCCGCATCGAGGCAAGGTAATAGGCCAGGTAAAAAAGACCCGCTATGACTATGGGAGCAAAGGCGCCCAGGAAAAGGAACACGAAATAACTCGCCAAAAGCGCGGCTATGAACAGCATTGTCATATATGTTATGTCCAAGGGGGTTTTCTTACGCCTTACGATCTTCTCCAAAAATATGTCCATCCGACATACCTCCCGGAACCCTTCGCCCTCGGGTGTTTCCTTGTCTTATTCTAACATACCCCTTCAAGCATAATCAATTGCCGCGCCCGCCGGCGATCATATGTTTATATTGGCAACCGGCCATGACCGCGGGAGCAAGGGTAGAAGGGAAGGGCGCCCGGTGATCCGGGAATATCCGTAAAGTAATGGCGCCGGCATATAGCGGCGGGTCCCGTCATGGCCCGCCCCCGAGGTTCCTGACCAGTTGGCTGAATACCGATTTTACGCCGTTAACCAGGTCCCCGGGATCGATATGGGTTTCCACGATATGCCTGCGCATGAAAGCCAGGGTTTCCTGCATGTCCGGCCTGCCCTGCATCAGGACCACGAGGCCCAGTATCGCGAAACAGGCAAGCGCCTGTTTTATTATCTTGATGGCTATCAGGGTTGCCCTGTTGTCTTCGACCTGGGCACGCTGGCTTATATAGCTCCTGCCGGAAGGATATGCCGGTTTCCGAGGCTTCTGCCGCGTATACATCTTCCTGTACAGGGGATGGTCCCGTTTCCGGAGGTCGGCCAGCCTTCCGGGCATCATGAACCTCTCCCTTATTGCATGAACGGGCTCCCTGCATTCCGGGGCCGGCTTTACCGGTTCGGCTTTTTCAGGAAGAATGGCGGTATACCTTTCCGGCGAGGGAATGCGCGGAAGGCTCCGTGTTTCCGGTTCAGGCATGGTGAAAGGGCCGCTGTCCTGAGCGGGTTCCTCCTTCTCCCTGTCTTCGGCCGGAGACGCAATCCGTCTTTTCTGGATATAGCTGCGGTACCTGGATTCTCCGGATTCGGTACCTGTCATGGCCGCCGTTCCCCCTGGCATATCGGTCATCTTATGAATCATATGATGCGCCGGCCATGGATATGCCCATGCAGGCACAGGCTGATATAATGTTATAAACAAAAAAGCCGCCTTTTTCAGGCAGCCCGTAATCGTCCGTTCCTTATCTTCTTCCCACAAGTTCCCTCCAGGCGAAATCTCCGCGCTGAAGACCGTTGATCAGGATCTCGGCCGTTGCCAGGTTTGTGGCGATCGGGATATTGTTACGGTCACAGTAAGACCAAAGTTCCACGAGGGTATCGTTGTTTTTCATCTCGTCGGGGTCGGCAAAGTATATCACCAGGTCCATCTCGTTGTAAGCGATCCTGGCGATTATCTGCTGTTCCCCGAGCTTCCCGAAATCGAGCGTGAAAACGTCAAGGCCGGCAGCTTCGGAGACAATAGCGCCTGTGCGTCCTGTAGCGAACAGGCTATGCTTCGATAAAACATTCTTGTAGGCTATGCAGAATGCCTCCATGAGCTCTTTCTTGTTATCATGCGCTATGAGGGCTATGTTCATACCATCCTCCGCAAGAATACCCGGAATATGCTACTTGTTATCTGCCCGCGTTCTTCATGCCTTTGATGGGGATATTGGCAACCAGCGCCGGAACCACTCTCTCGCCGTCTTCGCTGTTGGTCTTGGTCAGCTTTATTTCAAGGGCGTCTTCGTCGATCTCCATGTAGTTCTGTATGACCCTTATGATCTCGCTCTTAACCATCTCCAGGAACTGGGGCGACACATTGGAACGATCGTGGATCAGGACCAGCTTGAGCCGCTCTTTTGCCACTTTACCGGGGGTTTCTTTCTTAAACCCCAGCAGTTTCAACAAGTCCATCATAAAATTTCCCTCCCTCAAGCAGGTTTTATACCAAACAGCTTCTTCATTTTACTAAGGAATCCCCCGGTACCGTTCAGATCCATAAAGGGAACCGATTCTCCCATAACGCGTTTGGTAATGTTGCGGTAAGCCTGACCTGCCTGGGATCTGTTGTCTGTTATCGCTGGTTCTCCTTTGTTTGTCGATATGATTATGTTTTCATCGTCAGGAACGACTCCGATAAGTTCTATGGCCAGGATGTCTATGATATCCTCGATGGACATCATGTCGCCGCGCTTGACCATGTCCTGCCTCACGCGGTTTATAAGAAGCTTCGGGTTGCGAAGCTCGTTGGCTTCCAGGAGCCCTATGATGCGGTCGGCGTCGCGGACTGCCGAAACCTCGGGAGTGGTGACTACAATTGCCTTGTCCGCGCCGGCTATGGCGTTCTTGAAACCCTGCTCAATGCCCGCGGGGCAGTCTACCAGTATGTAATCGAATTCGCTCCTGAGTTCATCGCAGAGTTTTATCATCTGGGGAGGGCTGATGGCGTTCTTGTCACGGGTCTGCGCGGCCGGCAGCAAATACAGTCCTTCAAAGCGCTTGTCCTTTATGAGAGCCTGTTTCAGTCGGCACGTGCCTTCCACAACATCGACTATATCGTAGACTATCCTGTTCTCCAGGCCCATGACGACATCGAGGTTGCGAAGGCCGATGTCGGTGTCGATCAGGACGACCTTCTTACCGTGAAGGGCAAGCCCGGCGCCTATGTTAGCGGTGGTCGTGGTTTTCCCTACGCCGCCCTTTCCGGAAGTGATTACGATAACTTCACCCATATGTACACTCCTTCGGTTTTTATAAAGACCTTGTCTTCACGTGCTTTACGCCGGTGCGCGCCAAGCACCGCCAATATGCTCTCTTTTGCCTGCAATTCTCTTTTTATGGTATCCGTTTTTATTCCAAAAGTCAACGATAGCCTACGCCGGCTCTACGATTATAAGCCCATCCCTGATTGTCGCTATTTCCGGGGAAAACGCCTGGTCCTCCGGGTCGTCCGGGGGACGCCTGGCAATGGCCTCGGCGATCCGGATCTGGGTTGGTTTCAGGGACAGGGCGTAAACGAAGGCATCCCTGTTCCCGCCTGCCCCGGCATGGACCATGCCCCTGAGCGTTCCAAGGACTATCACGTTCCCCGAGGCAATGATTTCGCTGCCCGGATTCACATCGCCCATGACGACAACGCTCCCGTCATACTCGATTCGCGTTCCTCCCCTGACGGTGCTCCTGATAAATTTGCAGCTGTCCTCGTTGGCATCGCCGGAGAAAAACCTGCGGATACCTGCGGCAGGCGCGGGAGGCGCCTCGGTTTTTTGCGGCTGTACGCCTTCCTCTTCCCTTGAAAAGCTTTCTATGACAGCTCCGCTCTTCTCGTCGAGGATAGCCTTCAGCCTGGCTTCGTCCTCTTCCGAGATCTGCGGGCCCCTGTACGCCACCTTGATCTTCGCTCCCTTGAAGAAGCGCGAAGCGGCGCTTACCTTTGCTTCCATCTCGCTCATGATCCGGTCGGGAGTATATTCATTGGGAATTACGATGATAAGCCCTTCGGCTGTGCCCTTGAATACTATGCCTTTGCCTTCCTGCATTGCTGTTACCCCTTTTGCATATTTAAGAGATGAGTGATGGAGGTTTTACCTGACATCCTTCCAACTCCTCACTTCCAACCTCTCACATCTCGTTTACCATATTACCTCGACCGTGTTGGCCAGGGATTCTTCCTCGTTTTCATTGAGCCTGAAGTAGGCCATCATGATATCCTTCGCTATGGGCGCCGTCCAGGAACCCCATACCCCGTGCTCCACCACTACCGTGATCGCGATCTGCGGATCATCGTATGGAGCGTAGCAGACGAAAAGGCCGTTGGAGGACTCCGTATCCTCCCTGCCGGTTTCCGACGTTCCGGTCTTGCCGGCCACAGTGAACGGGAAGTCCCTGAACACGTTGGCCGCCGTGCCGTCATTCCTGTGGGTAACCGCCACCATTCCGGCCTGGACGGCTTTTATTGTTTCCTGCTTTACGGGAATCTCGTAATATTCGTTCTGGGCCTCGTAAACCACTTCCCCGTCGGGTGACACGGCCATCTTTATCAGGTGGGGCCTGTACCGTTTGCCGCCGTTGGCGATTGCGCTTATATAGTTCGTGATCTGGACGGGGGTGAATGCGTTGTAAAGCTGCCCGATGGCGGCCATGGCCGTGTTGGCCGGATACCAGTCCTCTCCGAAGTAAGTCTTCTTGAATTCCCTGGAGGCGATCCTTCCCACCGATTCGGTGATCTCTATGCCCGTGGGCTGCGCCAGCCCGAATTCCTTGGCCCATTTCACGATATTGTCAATGCCGGTCATGACGCCTACCTTGTAGAAGAACATGTTGCTGGAGGTTGCCAGGGCCTTGGTCAGGGCTATTCTGCCCTGGTTCCCCTCAAGGTTGGTCATCATGAGCCCGCCGACCTCTTCCTTGTAGGGACAGTTGATCAGGGTCGTGGGCGTAATGGTCCCGCTTTCGAGCGCCGCCACGGCTACCAGTGGTTTGTAGGTTGACCCGGGCGCATAGATCTCCTGGGCCGCCCTGTTCCACATGGGATTGCCGGCCTGGTTCAGTATCGCGGCCTTGGCCTCGTTATCGTCGCTTAAGAACACCGACGGGTCATAATCCGGGTAACTTACCATGGCCAGGATCTCGCCGGTCTTGACGTCCATGACCACGACAGCCCCGGCGTCGGCGTCGCCGAAATTCTTGCTGTGAGGTTTTTTACGTATCTCCTCAATGTTGCGCTTGAGGGATTCCAGCGCAACCTTCTGGAGTTCCAGGTCGATGGTGAGATACACCTTGTTCCCGGGAACCGGGGGCCGCTCGATGGTGAAGGCGGTGGTCCTGTTATTTTCGTCCACTTCCCTGGATATGAGGCCGCTGACACCCCGGAGCAGGGGTTCGGCAGCGCTTTCTATTCCCATGATTCCCACGATGTCCGACTTGGTATAGTACTTGTCAGGGTACTCCTGGGATAGCCTGTCATACTGCTCCTGGGAAATATACCCCACGTAGCCGAGGACATGGGAGACGAGCCGGGCGTTGTAATAAACCCTGTAAGGCTTCACATAGGTAGAAAAGCCTTTGAAATAGCTGCTCCTTTCCTCGATCTCCGCCATCGCCAGGGCCGGTATGTCATCGGCTATTATCATGGGATTCTGGATGCTGGGCTGGTTCACAAGCACTTCATACCTGAGCTTCATGATCTTGAAGGCTTCCTCGTCGGTATACGACGGGTCTATCTGGAAGGTTTTCTCCCTCATGTACCTGAAGACCTGGTCGGCCGTGATTAGGTACTGTGCGTCATTCTTGTCAACCACTATACTCCTGATGAAGCTCTCGGTGTTTTCGGTCTTGAAACGTATGGGGTTGATGTCTATATAGTCCGTGAGCCTGCTCTTGAACCCTTTTCCGTTCCTCTCCAGGAGATTTATGAGTTCCAGGAACATCGCGTTCTTTTCCTGGGGATGCATGGGCACATCGACATACTGGACACAATAGCCCATGCGGCTTCCCGCGATGGGAATGCCGTTCCTGTCGAAGATGTCGCCGCGCTTGGGATAGATATAGCCCTGGGTCGATATGCGTTTCCTGGACTGTTCCATGTAATATGCGCCATTGATTAGCTGAATTGTGGCAAGATTGTAGATAATAATGGCGGCGATGGCCAGTATTATGACAGCGAGCACTATGTAACGATCCAAGCCTTTGTGCTTTTTTTCCTCGTTACTCATGACGCCAACCGATTCCTCTTTCTGTCCAGCGTGTCAAGTATATTATATACCTTGCTTAAGGGCTTAAAAAGAGGCAATATCAGTATGCTGTTCAGCACGGCTTCGGGCAGCACGATCGCAGAGAAGAACAGGGGGATATACTCGAAGCCGCGGAAGAGGAAGATGATGATTACGTAAAGGGTTTCAACCGCAACCGTGGAAAGAAATCCGAAACCCATAAGCACCAGCAGCTTGTCGCGATACAGCTTCTCGTTGACCAGGGATATGAGTATGGACAGCAAAAACAGGAGCAGGGCATACCATCCTATGACCTTACCCATAAGGATATCCATGGTAAGCCCGAGCACGAGCCCCATGATGCCGCTTTCCACGGTACCCCTGAGCAGGGCTATTACCACCGCCAGGGTTATGAGGATGTTGGGCCTGACCGAAAATATCTCGAGGTAGCCCATTATCGTGCTCTGAAGCACGGCGGAAGCCATAACCAGGAATACCGCCGCCAGGATCCTGTATCGCATTTCCTACTGTTTCTCCTTCAGCACAATCACTTCTTCAAGCCTCTTGAAATCCACCACGGGCGCGATTATGGCATAGGAATCGAACTGGCCTTCGTTCCTGATGACGTCCTTTACCTGCCCTATGATGATCCCCTTCGGGTAAATCCCGCCAAGGCCCGAGGTTTCAATTATGTCTCCCGGCATGATATCCAGGTCGGGCGATATGTAGTCCATCCGGCAGAGGCCGCTGTTTTTCAGGGCCGCGTCGCCCCTCACTATCAGGATGTCGCGGGACCTTGACACGCGCGCCGCCACCGTGCTGTCCATATCGATTATCGTTGTGACCTTGGAAGTGAAAAGATCGACCTGGGAAACCCTTCCCACCAGGCCATAGGCCGTGATGACGGGCGCGTTGATCTCGATGCCGTCCTTGCTCCCCCTGTTAATGGTGAACACCTCGAACCAGTTTCCCGGATCCTTGGCGATTATCGTGCAGCCTATCGGTTCGAAGGATTCCATCTGGTCAAGGAAATTAAGAGCATCCCTGAGTTCCTTGTTCTCTCTCTCGAGACGCTCCAGTTCGCGGTTCTCCTTTTCCAGTTCGCTTATCCTCTGGCGCAGTTCCTCATTTTCAGCCTTAGTTGCCTTTACGTCCCTGAAATATTCGAATACGCCTCCGATTTTCTCCGACAGGAAGGAAATAACGCTTTGCAGGGGTGCGATCGGTACGCTGATTATATTGCCTATAACCCTGACTCCGCTGCCTTCCCTCGCCGAAACCGCGGCCAGCGCCAGGATTATGACAACTATAAGCGCGACTATGAAGAGCTTGCTTCTCAGCAGTCTGCGCAATTCCAGGAAAACCCCCTCACAGAGCGTTATCTCATCTGACCTTCTTGGACGATATGAGCACGCTTCTTAGCGTATCTATCTCTTCCAAAACCTTGCCCGTTCCCAGTACCACGCAGTCCATAGGGTTTTCGGCAACGAATACGGGAATTCCCGTTTCCTTGCTTATAAGCTTGTCCAGCCCTCTTAGGAGACCGCCTCCGCCCGTGAGCATGATACCCTTTTCCATGATGTCCGCCGCAAGTTCGGGGGGCGTCTTTTCAAGGGTAAATCTTATGGAATCCACCACGGCGTTAACCGGTTCCTTCAGGGCTTCCCTTATTTCCACGGAGGAGATTTTCCTGTCCTTGGGCAGGCCGGTTACCAGGTCCCGGCCGCTGATGGTGTAGGTCTCCTCCTTTTCCAGCGGGTACGCCGAGCCTATCTTGATCTTTATGTCTTCCGCGGTCCTTTCGCCGACCATCAGGTTATACTCTTTCTTGATATAGTTGATTATGGCATCGTCAAACTCATCCCCGGCAACTCTCAGGGACCGGCTGACGACGATTCCTCCCAGGGATATGACCGCGACCTCGCTGGTTCCGCCCCCGATATCCACCACCATACTCCCGGAGGGTTCGGCCACGGGCAGGCCGGCTCCGATGGCCGAAGCCATGGGCTCCTCGATCAGGAAAGCTTCCCTGGCTCCTGCGGACATGGCGGAATCCACCACGGCGCGCTTTTCCACCTCGGTGACCCCGGAGGGTACGCAGATTATAATCCTCGGCTTTTTAAGGGGATTTCCTCCCACCGCTTTCCTGATGAAGTACTTGAGCATGCACTGGGTGGTTTCAAAATCGGCTATAACCCCGTCCTTCAGCGGTCTTATCGCCGTTATATTGCCCGGCGTCCTGCCGATCATCTGCTTGGCCTCCAGGCCCACGGCAAGAACTTCGCCGGTGTTATTGTTGATCGCCACCACCGAAGGCTCCCTCAGGACCACGCCCTTGCCTTTCATATAAACCAGCGTATTGGCCGTTCCGAGATCGATCCCTATTTCCTTTGTAAACAACGCCATCTGTTAATTCACCTTCTTCTGTTCTTTCGAATTGACCATGACCCTGATCCGTCTTTTCGTCCCCTGCTTCTGGTATTTTTTCACCTGAAGTCTTTTTTAAACCTGTTCCCCGTACCAGGAGAGCATCTCGAAACCCTGCTTCTCCAAAAGCTTTGACAGCTTGTATATGGGAAGCCCGACCACGTTGAAGAAACAGCCTTCCACCTTTTCCACGATGATGCCCCCATATCCCTGGGCGCCGTAGGCGCCGGCCTTGTCGCGGTATTCGCCTGTCCTGAGATAGGCGCGGATCATGCCGGGCGTCATGCTTCGTATCTTAACCCTCGTAACCTCGCTGTCGGTAAGGATTTCACGGGTTCTCGCGTTGATCAGCGTGATCCCGGTGATGACCCTGTGCCACTTGCCCTGGATGGTTTCCAGCATACGCACGGCATCGTCGTAGTCTTGGGGCTTGCCAAGTATCGCCCCGTCTATCTCGACCACGGTGTCCGCCCCCAGGACCAGGTATTCCCCGTCCTTTGCGTCGTAGAAGTTCTTTGCCACCATAAGCGCTTTCCGTCGCGACATTTCCTCGGCGTATTTCCCGGCATCCATGTATCCCAGGGAGTTTTCATCGATGTTCGCAGGGTATGCCTCAAACTCCAGTCCGATCTGCCTTAAAAGGTCTCTGCGTCTGGGCGATGCAGATGCCAGAATGAGTTTAGGCATTCTTACACTCTCCTCGCCGCTGTTCTGGCTTTTCATGGATAAAACACTCCATATCATTATACACTTTGGCAGGGCTTATTGGAATACGTGAAAATATCAGGATAAAGCGACAGGCGTAAATTACGGCGCATATTTCCTGGCCGGCCGTTTTGCCGATGCCCGAAGTGGGTATTAATAAAGCATCCTGCAGTAACAATAGTCAGGGGAGTCATAATTTGTTACTTCTCTTTTGCCGATACAATAAGTATAATATAGTATAAGTATGTCCAGAATGATTGAGAAGGATTAAAGACATGAGGATTGAAAGGATCAGCGATAACAAGATACGCATATTTGTTTCATACGATGATCTCGAAGAGAGGGACATCGATCTCGACGCGTTCAATTACAACTCTCCTGAAACCCAGGAGCTCTTCTGGGATCTGATGGAGCAGGCCGAGATCGAGCTGGGCTTCGACGCCCAGGAATCGCAGCTTTGCATAGAGGCTGTTTCCGATACCGACCACGGCTTTGTCATCACCATCACTAAGCTCGAAGAGGAAGCCGAGTTCGAGTCCATCCATAAGTTCATAAAGAACAGGTACCGCAGGAAGGATCTGTCCCCAAAGAAGAAGAGCCAGAAGATATGCTCCACCCTCCTGATTTACGCGGTCGAGGGCTTTGACAACCTCTGCCGTCTCTGCAGCCTGCTTCACCCGCTTTACACGGGAAGGAGCAGGGCATACGTGCTGGATTCAACCTATTACCTGGTATTCAGCGGCATCGAGGGCAATGTTGCCAACCACAAGCAGTTTGAGAGCATCCTCAGCGAGTATGCCGACAAGATGCAGAGCGTAGATTTCCTGGAAGGCTATCTCAACGAGTACGGCAAGAAGCTGGTATCAGAAAACGCCGTAGCCTTTTTCGCGGAAATGAAAGGCTAACAATCCCTTTCAACGACCTTTCTCAGATAGGCCTTGAATTCGTCGCGCAAATCTTCCCTTTTAAGCGCAAATTCCACGGTCGCCTCCAAGAAGCCCAGCTTGTTTCCCACGTCGTACCTGCGCCCTTCAAAGACATAGGCATACATTGCCTCAAACCTGGAGAGCTCTTTTAATGCATCCGTTAGCTGTATTTCGCCGCCCTTGCCGGGCTTCGCGTTTTCAAGGAAACGGAAGATTGCTGGGGAAATGATGTACCTTCCCAGTATGGCTATGTCCGACGGGGCCGTGTCCACGTCGGGCTTTTCAACAAGGTCCTTTACCTTGTAGACCCTGTCGTCCACCTGCTTGCCCGCCACGATGCCGTACTTGTCCACGTCTTTCGGGTCCACGTGCTGAACTCCCAGGATGGTGGTCTTGTATTCGTCGTACACGTGGATGAGCTGCTTCAGGCAGGGTGTTTCGGAATCGACGATATCGTCGCCGAGCATGACCGCGAAGGGCTCGTCCCCGATAAATGCCTTGGCGCAATAAATGGCATGGCCCAATCCTTTAGGCTCCTTCTGCCTGATGTAATGTATGTCGACCAGGTTCGCTATGTCCCGCACCTGCTGCAGGAGATCCTCCTGGTTCTTGTTTTTCAGCACTTCCTCCAGTTCGAACGAACGGTCGAAATGATCTTCGATGGCGCGCTTGCCGCGGCCAGTTATGATAAGTATATCCTCAATGCCGGATGCGACGGCTTCCTCGATGATGTACTGGATGGTGGGTTTGTCCACTATGGGCAGCATTTCCTTCGGCTGCGCCTTGGTAGCCGGCAGGAAACGGGTGCCCAGCCCTGCCGCAGGGATTATGGCTTTCCTTACCTTCATGATCAAGACTCCCTTTTGGTTTTCTTATATCAAAATCTGCAAAAGGCAGTTTCATTATACCATAATTTTGGATTTTCGGGGGGATCTGTGCAAGACCCGGCCAAGCCGGGCGCGTCAGGCATATACGCCGGGGTTCTTCATCATAAGGATGTTAGAAACTCCCTGAAAAGTGGTAAATATCATACCAAACAACTATGAATGAGAGGGGTTCTGCCATGGCTTTTGAATGGAAGGAAAGATACAGGCTGGGCAATGAAGAAGTTGACAAGCAGCACAGGAAGCTGTTTGAAATAGGGGCCAGGGCGTACGAACTCGCACGCCTGGACGACGCGTACGACCGCTATGACGATATCATGGAAGTGCTCCAGGAACTGCTGGACTATGCCCAGTATCACTTCAGGTACGAGGAATCCTTCATGGAGAAGCACAATTTCGAGCACCTGCCCAAGCATGCCAAGGAGCACGCTTACTTCGTGGCAAAGGTCAAGAGCCTACTTTCAAGGGACATTGACGAGGAGCAGGAACAAACCCTGCAGGAAATCACAGACTTCCTGTCCCAATGGGTGAGCACCCACATCATGTTCGAGGACCGCAAATACACGGTGCTTTTCAACAAGGAATAACGGGCAGATATCAGGGGATTATGAAGGAGCCGTCCTTTTCGGATCGGCTCCTTTGCTTTTGCCCGTCTCTTGAATCATCTTAGTTTGCCCAGCAAATGCTCCACGAGAAGTTCGTCCAGTTTTTGGCTCAGTTTCAGGGTTTCTTCGTTATTGAGCCCGCTGCCTTCACGGGCTATCCTTTTGTTAAGTTCTATCTTCAATCTCTCTATTTCCTGCGGAAGACGCTCTTGTTTCTCGCAGTTTTCTTTATCTCCTGCTTCTTTTGTTAACAAGCCTGTCCCTGCCATTTTAAAAACCCCCTTTAACCAAAGTTCATCGGCCCCTCACCCGGCCGATATATCCGGATGGTTGTTTTATTATTACCCATAAAAAACCAGTCGACACACAGATTTCTTGCCCGGACTACAAATTTTTCGGCACAATTTGTTCAGGAGCAAGAATAGGAAACAGGGGGTTGGGAAATAATAGGCGGGAAATAAATATTATTTACAATGAATCCCATCGCCATCCGATCAAATCTCCCGGCGGCCTTCCAGGGATTTTGCCAGGGTCACTTCATCGGCATATTCGAGATCCCCGCCGACCGGCAGGCCGTGGGCGATGCGGGTAGTCTTGACACCCATGGGCTTTATAAGCTTGGAAATGTACATGGCTGTAGCCTCGCCCTCAACGGTGGGGTTGGTGGCCAGGATCACTTCCTGTATGCCGCCCTGGGAAACACGCTTGATGAGCGATTTTATATTGATATCATCCGGCCCGATCCCATCCATGGGCGAAATCAGCCCGTTGAGCACATGGTAGATCCCGTTGTATTCACGGATGCGTTCCATTGCGACCACGTCCCTGGGGGATTGGACCACGCAGATAAGGGACCTGTCCCTTTTGTCCGAGGAGCAGATCCTGCATGGGTCAACGTCCGTTATATTTCCGCATACGGAACAAAAGCCCGTTTTTCGCTTGGCATCCACCAGCGCCTTCGCGAAGGACATAACCCTGTCCTCGGGCATGTTCAGGACATGAAAAGCCAGGCGCTGGGCGGTTTTATGCCCAATGCCCGGCAGTTTTTCGAATTCTTCGATCAGATGCTGTACGGGAGCCGCGTAGTAATCCATATCAGAACAAGCCCGGCAGATTGCCGAAACCGCCGGTTATGCCTCCCATGATGTTTTTGGCCAGTTCGTCGGCCTGCCTCAACGCCTCGTTGACAGCGGCCAGCACGAGGTCTTCCAGCGTTTCCACGTCGTCCGGGTCAACAGCGTCTTTTGATATCCTTATTTCCTTGATCTCCTTATGGCCGGTCGCCACAACAGTGACGGCGCCGCCGCCTACCGTTGCCTCAACGGTCTTCTCGGCCAGTTCCTCCTGTGCCCTGGCCATTTCCTGCTGCATCTTCTGGGCCTGCTTCATCAGGTTTCCCAAATTTCCTCCCATGCCCATGGGGAATCCTCGTTTTGCCATAGAATGTTTCTCTCCTTACCTTTTCGCTGGAATAATTATATCATGCTCTTTATTATATTCAATAACCCAGGGTTTCAGAAATCAGCGCCCTCGCCCCGTACAGGACTGCGTCATCCTTAAGCTGGGCGGCCCTGATTTGGGTCTGCTCCAGCATGTGGGGCCATGCAAAACGGCCGATATTGCTTTTCACGAGGGACAGCACATCTTCCTCCAGGGCTTCAACGACACCGCCTCCGAGTATAACGATCTGGGGGTTGAATATGTTGACCAGGTTGCCGATGCCTGCCGCAAGGTAATATAACGCGCGCTGGAACGTGGAGACGGCAAGCCGGTCTCCCCGGAGAACCGCCTTTTTCAGGTCGCCGCTTTTTATAACGCTGCCCTTTTCTCCCAGGACATCGGCAAGCACGGTCGGCATGCCCATGTCCATTCCGGCCTTGAGCTCCCGTGTTATGGCGACCTTGCTCGCATAAGCCTCGAGGCAGCCCCTCTGCCCGCAGTTGCACAAGGGGCCCTCCGTGTTGATGATCATGTGGCCGATCTCGGCGCCGTAGAACCCGGAACCGGTAAAGAGCTTTCCGTCTATGATGATTCCCCCGCCGATCCCTGTTCCAACAAAGATGCCAACCACGTGGGAGAAGCCCCTGGCCGCCCCGTACTTCCACTCGCCCAGGACTCCCACGTTTACGTCATTTCCCACCACGAAGGGCACCTGGAATTCCTCTTCCATTATTCTTCCGAGCGCATGGTTCTTCCAGGGCATGTTCGGGGCGAAGAGAACATTCCCGCTTTTCATGTCTATAACGCCGGGCGCCCCTGCACCTATGGCTCTGAGGTCTTTCCTGTCAATGCCGCATGCGGACATGAGCTCGTGGATGACTTTCCTGATCCTGCCGTCGACGGCTTCCTGCCCCGACTCGGGCCTGGTCTTCTTCTTGACCCTAAGGAGGATCTCATTCTTTTCATTCATCACGGCGCCCAGTATCTTGGTCCCGCCGATATCAAGGCAAATAAACCGATCAGCCATTCCGACCTCCCTCGAAGAATGGGCCTTGCGCATCCTTTTTCAGCCCTGGCGCAGTACTATAATTCTACCACTGTAATGGCGCCTGTAACCCGGAACCGCAACCTACCGTTCTATCCCGAAGACGATGAAACAGGACGAGATAAGCCGCTCCCTGCCCGCGGACAGGGTGTTTACAATCGTATCGCCGATGATCATCTCGCTGGAGGCTCCGCCGTCAAGCATGGCCGCCTGGGTTACGCCCCTCTCGATCATCAGATCGGCAAGCTCGGGACCGGTCGCGCCGATGCTGACATCCTTGTTCCTTCCGTCCACAACTATGAACAGGAGTGTGCCGTCATGCTTGACGCCCACGGCGGTCCTTGGCGCGCGGGTGAGCAGGTTGCCCACCCATCCGTCGGTATCCGGGCAGACGTTGACGCCGTCCCTTACCAGCCAGCTTCCGCATTCATATGCCGAGACATACTCGCCGTCAAGGGATGGGGATGTCTCAAGGCGGGTTTTTATCTCCACCTCCTGCCCGACCGTGATAAACTCCTTAAGCCGCCTTTCGGCATCGGCGCCGACCGCGCTTACAAGAAACCCGTCGGGCGGGATGGAAACCGGCTCGCTGGCCGATACCAGGTCCGAAACCTTTGCGCCCCTCACCACCGCGCAGAGGTGGGGCCTGTCTATCCTGTCGCTGGAACCGTAAACGGGAGTAAAGACATAGATGCCGTCATAGGGCGAATACCGGTTGAAGAATACCGGATCGCAGATCCTATTCCCCGATTGCAGCCAGATCTCCTGCGAGGCGTCCGCGATTGCCGCCCTGTCTTCGAACAGGAACAGCACGGGGAAATTTCCCGTGGCGGGCGTTTTCAGGGTCTTGTTGGAATAAAGCATGCCTCCCGGAAGCCCGTTGGGATGCGAAAAGCCCCCGTTAACGGCCGCAAGGGCGTTTGAGTTTTTTGCCATAACGCTCAGATACTCGTAACCGAAGAGGGTCCTGTGGGAGGTTACAGGCTTAACGCCCACCTTACCGCTTTCCAGGTCAACCTCGAGAAAGTGCATGACAACAGGGCCATGCGCCGTTTCCTTCACCTGCTTTTCGTAGAGAAAGGGTTTGTTGCCATCGGATGCTTCCCCCGGCGACGGGGTAATTGCCGGATCAGCCGTTGGATTCGGCGTGTAGGTCGCGGCAGGCGACGGCGATGGCGATAATAAATGCCCATCCTCGGGTTCGTTTTCCGAACCTTCGAAAGGGCAGCTGCTAAACCAAAGCACGGCAAGTGTCAGGATCATCAGGCCCGCAAGCCTAGTCCATCGGTTTGTCAATCGTTTCAGCCCCGATCATGGATTGGCTTTCTTCTTCATCTGTCCGGTCTTCGGGCCCGGACGCGGCGAAGGTCCTGTCCATCTGAGCGCTAAGCTGCCTGTACATCATCTCGGCAATGCCGACACCCCTTATGCTGCAGCGCTTCATCAGTTCCTCGTCCAGCATGTCTTCGAATATGTTCCTGGCATTGCTCTCCTCGAGAAGCCCGCCCTTGGGCACGGTGGCCTTCATCTGCCTGAAAAGGTTCTGGAGCAGGATGCTTTCAAACTGGGCGCAGGCTTCCTTGAGCTTTTCCTTGTCGCGCTCGTCGTAAGCCTTTTTCAGCGCGGCTTCAAAACCCGTATCGTCCGATACGTTCTTCGCGCTCAGGATGTTATTCACGTATTGCTGCGAAAGACCTTCTATCTTCATCGCGGCTTGTTCCTTCCATTAAGTCCGCCGGATTCATTATACCCTAAACCTGGCCGTTCAATAAAGGGTCGGCGTTACCTTCTCAAGTTGTTGGCCGTCTGGAGCATCTCGTCCGATGTCGTTATGGCTTTCGAGTTAAGCTCGTAGGCGCGCTGGGCCGTGATCAGCCTCACCATCTCCTCAACCACCTGGACGTTCGAGGCTTCAAGGAACTCCGTCCTGATGATGCTGGGGTTGTTTGTTTCATAGTCGGGGATGGGTTCTCCCGAAGCGGAGTTGTTCAAAAACAGGTTTCCGCCCACCGCTTCAAGCCCCTGGACATTCTCGAACTGGAACAGGCCGATGAACTGCCCGGTGGGAATCATGATCCCGGTTTCCGGGTCCCTGTAGGTTATCTCGCCGGTAGACTGTATCTGGAGATCATCGAGGTTGCCGTCAATATAGATCTCCAGACCGTCCCTGTCCAGGACCGGGTAGCCCTTGGACGTGGCCAGCATCTTTCCCATGTCGGTCATGGATATCTTGAAGCTTCCGTCACGGGTAAAGTACGGGTTGCCGTCAGGGCCCCTGACCATGAAGAATCCGTCCCCCTGTATGGCCATATCCAGCTTGTTGCCTGTCTGCTCCATGTTTCCCATGGAGAAGTCGCGGACATTCGCCCGGGGAACCACGCCATGCCCGACCTGCAGGTTGACCGGCCTCACGTTTACCCCGTCGGAGTAGGCCTGCTGCATGGTAACATAGAGCAGGTCCTCGAACTCGGGCTTTTCCTTCTTATATGCCGTGGTGGAAACATTGGCGAGATTATTGGCTATGGTGTCCACACTGAACTGCATGGCCTTCATTCCCGATGCCGCGGTCCAGAGTGATCTCATCATACCTGGTCACCTTTCTTTCCTGTGGACATCCGTATCCGAATACACATCCTGTAGAAATGAACCTTATGGCTAAGCGGCCGGGTTGGAACATGCCGTCATCCGGCCGGAACAATCATCATTAAACCCTTCCAATATCGTTTACGGCCTTCTCCAGCGTGGAATCCTGGTACTGGATCATCCTCGAGTTGGCCTCATAGGACCTCAGGATGGTGATCATGTCAACCATCTCCCTGATAGAATCCACGTTGGAACGCTCGATGTATCCCTGGAGCACGGTGCCGGTAAACTCGCCCTCAACAGTGTCCTCGGTCACAGTAACGAGGTTCATTCCGAATTTCCTGAGGGTTTCCAGGTTTTCAAACTTCCTTATCATGAGGGTATCGACATATACTTCATCCTGGTAGATCTCTCCCCGGCTGTTGACTGTAAAATCCGTGCCCTCGAGGAAAATGGCCCCGTTCTGGCCCATCACTATAAAGCCGCTCCTGGTGACGAGCCGTCCCTGGTCGTCCAGCTTGAAGGCGCCGTCCCGGGTGTAGAATTCCCTGTAGTTTCCGTCAGCGTCCTGGACGGCTACCGTGAAAAACGCGCCGTTATCTCCGTTTATGGCAAAGTCGGTATTTACGTTGGTGTTTTCAATGGAACCCTGGGTATAGTCCGTGTATACCTCGGCGATATCGTTGTAAAGAGACATGTAGCCGATGTCGCTTATGCCGTTGGGCTGCCGGTTGGCATAATCGTGAAGGCGTTTTGCCAGGACCTCGGAGAAATCCCTGAACACTACGCCATCCTTCTTGAACGCGTTGGTGTTCACGTTTGCCAAGTTGTTGGACAACACGTCCATCTTCCTGCTTAAAGTCAGCATGCCGTAACCGGATGTATAAAGGCCTCTTATCATGTATTTCCCTTCCCCTTTGCCGATTCAGGACAATACGGGTCCTGTGATATATATCGGATATCGCGGGAAAAAGGATTAACATGAAAAGAGGCCGCTTCTTGCTTCCTTACGCCAAACCAAGGTTTCTGCGGTTTCAACCGCAGGAACCGTCCCCCTAGTTCGAACCGCAGGAACCGTCCCCCTGGTTCGAATTTCTGGTCTCAAACAGGCGCGACACCTGCAGCAGGAAAGCCTCAAGACGGGATTCTATAAGCTGCGGGAAGGTGTTCCCGTCGGTTTCCACGGAAAGGAACGGCAATGACGGCCAGACCTTCATCACCCTGGCCACAAGCTCGGCATCGCGGGCAATCTTCGGCTTATGGGTGTTAAGCTTGTTGGTTACCAGGGCTTCAGCGATGCGGGAAGGCATACATCCAAACGGCCCAAGAGCGAGTACTCCGTCAACGCTCTCCACGATTTCCGCCAGCGCTGCTCCGACCGTAAGGATGGCCTCGCCCGTCAGCCGTGGGGATATAAGGTCCCTGGCCGCTTCTATCAGGTGTTCAACATCGTTGTCAAACACCCTGTAAAAGCCGCAGTCTGCAAAAATATTCCTTATCTCTGTCTCGAACGGGTTCTTGACCATGCACGTGATCCTGTTCTTCAGCCTGTCGCCCCACCTGGATTTAGCCACGAGCCTGTGCTGCACGATGTAGTCGCAGTACCTGATCCACTCCGCTACGGGGGCGGTCCTCACCCAGAAACCCTGCCGGCTGATCCTCTCTACCAGGTACTGCCTGGAAAACCCATCGCGCCGTACGTATATTTCCCCGATCAGCGCTACTGACGGGATATCGCCCAGATCGCATTTTCTGGGCAGCCCGGCGAAGATCCTGGACGCCTGCCGGATCTTCCTCTTCAGGACCTTCCAGGGATCCCGGGCGATGCTGTCTATAAGTATCTCGGATACCTCCCTGAATACCTTCAGGGCATGATCCGGGTCGCTGGCTATTGCCAGGATGGCGCTGTATATATCGTCCAGCACATCGGACAGGATGATGGAGTGCCAGGCCCGCAGGGCGAATTTAACCCCGAACCCGGCGTAGGAGTTCTCGGAGGTAAGCGAGAGCATCGTTACCCTGTCGAGTTTCTTTTTCCTCACCATCTCCCGCATCATGATATTGTACTGGCCGAAACGGCAAGGGCCCGAGGTTTCGGGCATGAAATTCACCAGGATGTCCTCCCCGTTCCACTCCTCTTCCACGTAGCGCAGCAGGCTTCCGGCCGTAAGGAGCAGCGGCAGGCACTCCTTGCATGTTGCCACGGTCCTGCCGAGGGCGAGCTCCTTTTCTCCTGCGGGCGGAAGCGATACGGTCCTGACTCCCACGTATTCCATGGTGGCGGCCAGCATCCTCGCCCCGATTTCGCCCATGGAGGGGACAAGCACCTTTACTTTCGGATGGGTTAGCGGGTACCTGGAGCCGTCGGGAAGAACCACCATCATCTTCCCGGCCGTGGTTTCAAGTCGCGCGGTTTGGAACGGCTCCCCATCGGCAGCGGCATACGCGCCGCGGCGGACCATGTCGTCATACCTTTTAACCACGTCGATGAAAGCCTCGATGCGGGTATCCACGCCCGCGTCGGCGGTATGGGAGTCAAGCTCCAGCGTGAGGGACGGCTTTTGTCCCATGATATCCCTGAAGTAGTTGATCAGGAAAGAATCGGGACCGCAGCTGAAGTTGGTTATATACGCGGCGAAAAGCCTGTCATGCTTTTTGACGTACCGGGCCGCCTTGAGGATCCACTGGCCGGATGCCCAATACATATTGTCCTGGGAGCTTTCGGGCCCAACGGGCAGGAAGTCCAGCGGGATTACACGGTAGCCCCGGGACGCGAATTTCTTGGGTATCCCCATGTTCCCCATGCTTGAAAGGGCATTGTACGGGCGCCCGAAAAGGACGATGGAAAAGCTGTCAGGAGAGGCTTCAGCCTCTTCCAGGGCCTTTTTCCCTGCCTCCCTGCATGCCTCGTGGAAGGCTTTCTGCGCTTTCACACCGATCTCGAAAGCATGCCTGGCTTCCCGGGCTCCGTGTCCCAGCCTTTTTCCAATCTCGATGAACTCGGCCTGCGCCGCCTCATAGCCCCCGGTCATATCCAGGACGGGGCTTAAGACCTCCATCTCAGAAAGCTGCGGGAACGCGGCCCTGAGCGTGTATGGCTCGGACTGGACAAAGGGACATGAAACACGGACCTCGTCTCCGCCGGGAACGGGGAACGCCTTTACATGGGGCAGGAACACGGCATCGGGTTTCTTGGCCAGGAGCGACTTCAATGTTCCGTGGGCCTGCTCCATGGGCCAGCAGAAGGCCGCGCCTTCCATCAGGCATCCCTCCGGGTCTATCCCGTCCGGCAATACCGTTTCGTAGCCAAGGCTCCTGAAAAAGCCCTCGTATAGCGGGAGCAATGTGTAGGTCATCAGTGATAGGTTTATCCCCATGCGTTTGCCGTTGGGCTTTACATTTTCAGGCACATATCTTGAAGCGGTTTCAAACAGGAGTTTTTCCCTCAGCGCCGCGAGGTCAAGTGAGGCCACGTCCACGTCATCTTGACGATTGATTATGTTGTAGTATTTATTGCAGACACCGCCGAAGGGGTATACCCTGCCGTCAAGGCGGATTCGGTTTATGGTGCATTTCCGGTCGCATTTCTCCCTTCCTCCGGCGCAGACAAAGGGCTCTTCGTACACGACTTCCCGCGCGGCAAGGGCGTTGAGGTCGAATTCCTGGATGGGAACCTGCCCGAGTTCCTGCTGCGACATTGTTTCCAGGGCCACGCCATAGGCCCCCATGAGCCCGGGTTCGGGAGGCACCACGATCTCGCGGCCAGTAAGGGACGCCATTGCCACGGGCACGGCCTTGTTGTAGCAAACGCCGCCCTGCATGAAAACTTTACTGCCCACGGGACGGTTTCCCTTGACCCTGTTTAGGTAGTTCATGCATATGGAATAGACCAGGCCGGCGGCTATGTCCGCCTTGGATATGCCGCTGTGTATGGCCGTCTTGATATCGCTTCCTATAAAGGCCGCGCACTGGTCGCTGAAGTTGGGAGGGGAATTACCCTCCATGGCCAGGTCCCCGATTTCCTCAACCTTCAGGTTCAGTGATTCCAGGGCGGACTCTTCCAGGAAGGATCCGGTTCCTGCCGAGCAGGCCTCGTTCATGGCATAGTCCGAGGCGACGCCGTTGGTCAGGTAGGTGTACTTGGCATCCTGGCCGCCGATCTCGAATATGGTGTCCACGTCGGGATCGAAATGCGCCGCAGCCCTGGCGTGTGCGATGATCTCGTTTATCACCGCGGGGGTAAGGGCATGGAGCCCGGCAATCTGCCGGCCCGATCCGGTAACCCCCAGACCCGTTATTTTTATTGGAACGTCAACCTGTGAAGCTATCCCCGCGTAGCATTTCCGGGACGCGCCCACCGGGTCGCCGCTTGTCCGTAAATATATTCCCGCCAGGATTGCCTTGTCGCTTCGTCGCACAAGAACAGCCTTTGTTGTGGTGGATCCCACGTCGAGACCCAGGACGCAGTCGTCCCCGGCCCTGGCATGGTCCCGTATGGGCTTCATGAACCTTACCCTGGAAAGGGAATCCCTAAGCGGCGGATGCTTTGAGAAGGCATGGTCGCCTTCGGCGAACAGCTCATTTGCCGCGGGTACGGGTTTTGTCTCGTGGGAAATTGCCCATATCGCCGCCCCGAGGGCCTCGAAGCAGCGGCTGTGTTCCGGGATGACAACATCGAGGCCTTCTTCCTCCAGGAACCTCACCATGATATGGTTGGACGCGCTTCCGCCAACCAGGAGAACCGTCCCCGTGGTCTCGCCCTTAAGCAGCTCGGTGATCTTCCCCGCCATCATCTTGCAGAGGCCGGACACGACCCGGGATTTGGGCGCGCCCTTGTTCAGGGCGTGGGTGCAGTCGCTCTTGCAGAAAACGCTGCACCGGCCTGCCACCTTGTACGGGTTTTCGGCGTCGGCTATTTTCATGGCCTCTTCAACCGTAAGGTCCATCCTCTTGAGTTGCTGAAGGAAGAACTCGCCTGTGCCCGAGGCGCACTTGTTCCCGCTTCGCACCTCGATAATGCGGCCTTCCCCATCTAGCCTGTACACCATCAGGGTTTCTCCGCCAGCGCTTACAAGCGTCCCGGCTTTCCTGCCGGACACCTGCGACCACCAGCGGTAAGCCGCCTCCAGCGCTTCGGGCTCGGGGATCCCCGTGGCGTTTACAAGGCGCCTGAGTTTGCGGCCCGTTACAACAACCCTGTCCGGGGTATTCGTGAAACCGCCGTCAAAAAGCTCGGAGAGCCCCTTCCTGGGGTTCCCCTCGTGGGGAATGGATCGTGTCTTCTCTATCCTGATGTTATCCCTGCTATAGCTAATCTCCGCGATGGTGATGGTGGATGCGCCGACACAGATTCCTGCAGTTTTCATGTATGACTCCTTGTCTGTTTATCGTCCTGCCGATTCTAGCAAAAAGTATACCGGAACGCCTCTTGTTTCGAACTCCTAAACCGCCGCCTATATTTTCATATTCATGACTTCTCTTACTTCTTCGAGCGTCTTAATGGCTTCTTCCCTTGCAGCGGCAATTCCCGAGCGAAGCACTTCCCGGACAAAATCCAGGTTCTGCTCCAGTTCCTTTCTCCGGGCTCTTAAAGGACGCAGGTACTCGTTGAGCGATTCGGTCAGAATCCTCTTCAACTGGCCGGAACCACCGTCTCCGATTTCTTCCGCTATCTCTTCCGGCTTCTTTCCCGTTGTCAAGGATGCGAGCATAAGGAGGTTGGATACCTCAGGCCTGTTTGCGGGATCGTATGTTATCCTTCTTTCGCAATCGGTCTTGGCTTTTTTAATCAATTGAGCCGTTTCGTCCTCATCGGCGCTCAGCATAATGGCGTTATTCCTGCTCTTGCTCATCTTCTGGGAACCGTCCAGCCCAAGCACAACAGGGGCTTCGCTCAAGAGGGGTTGGGGTTCGGGAAAAACAGGTTTATTTCTTGCAAACCTCGCATTGAATCTCCTGGCTATGGTCCTGGTCAGTTCAAGGTGGGGAAGCTGATCTTTGCCAACGGGAACCACCGTGGCTTTGCAGAAAAGGATATCCGCGGCCTGGTGGACGGGATAGGTGTACATACCCGCATTTATCCTTTTCTGACCCGAAGCGATGATTTCTTCCTTAACCGTGGGGTTGCGGTCCAGTTCGGCATTGGTCACAAGGGTCAAAAACGGCAGAAGAAGCTGGTTCAGCTCAGGCACATGGCTGTGTGGGAATATGAATGTCTTGCCGTCGGTGGGATCTATCCCCGCGGCTATATAGTCAATGGTAAGCTGAATGACATTCTCGGCGATATTCTCAAAAGTGTCCCTGTCCGTAAGGACCTGGTAATCGGCGATTACTATGAAGGTCGGAACGCCCAGCTTATGAAGCCGCACCCTGTTCTGAAGCGACCCGAAAAGATGGCCGACATGCAGCCTTCCGGTAGGCCTGTCTCCTGTCAGCACCTTGTATTTTTCGGGGTTTTTCTGTATTTCTTTCTCCAGTTCTCTGCTCCTTGCCAGCGTTGCTTCGAACGTATCGTAATTTATTTTTTCAATGGTTGACAAGACAATCCGCCCCTTTTCAGCATTCGCCCGCCGCATCAAGTGCAGCGGCGGCCTTTTCCTGCTATCGGCCAGTTTTTTTATTATATCATGTCCAACCGAAGAAGTTCCAGAACCTGTGGGATGGGATGCATGAGAAAAAGGTGGAAATAAAGGGGCAACCCTGTTTTCGGAACTGCCCCGTCTCTTTCATTCAAATATCTTCAACGATCAGCCCTGCGATTTGGTCCCGGACTTACGCCGCCAAGATTAGTAATAGCTGTATCCGGCTCCCCTGGCGTATTCATTTCCGCGGAGCAAATCCAGGTTGTCAAGCGCTTTCCCTGTGCCGATAGCCACGGCCGAAACGGCGTCATCGGCTATGATGACCTTGATGCCCGTCTTGTGCTCCAGGAGCTTGTCCAGGCCATAAACCAGGCTTCCGCCGCCGGTCATGACGATTCCCCTGTCGCTGATATCCGCGGCTAGCTCGGGAGGAGTTCTCTCCAGGACAGAGTGCACGGCCTCGACAATGCTGGATACCGGCTCGTCCAGGGCATCCATCAATTCGGTGGACGTTACGGTTATGGTCTTGGGAAGGCCGGAAACAAGGTTCCTTCCCCTGATGTCCATGGAAACCTCCTGCGGCCTCGGGAATACCGTTCCTATGCTGATCTTGAGCTCCTCCGCGGTCCTTTCGCCGATCATCAGGTTATGCTTCTTGCGCATGTACCTTACTATGGCTTCGTCAAACTTGTCGCCCGCCACCTTGATGGAGGTGCTTACGACCGTACCGCCCAGGGATATGACGGCTATGTCGGTGGTACCGCCGCCGACATCAACCATCATGCTCCCGCATGCCTTGGTGATGTCAATACCTGCTCCGATGGCAGCGGCAATAGGTTCTTCTATCAGGTAAGTCTTCCTGGCGCCCGCCTGTAGCGCGGCGTCCTCGACCGCCCTCTTTTCAACTTCTGTTACGCCGGAAGGCACGCATATCATTACACGGGGTTTGAAGAGCCTGAAAAAGCTGGATGCCGTAACCTTGTTCAGGAAGTACTTCAGCATCCTCTCTGTCACGTGGTAGTCAGAAATGACGCCCTCCCTGAGAGGACGGCACGCCACGATGTTGCCCGGCGTTCTGCCCAGCATTCGACGCGCTTCTTCTCCCACGGCCAGTATCTTGTCCGTGTTCTTGTCGATGGCTACGACCGAAGGCTCGCGAAGGACGATGCCCTTCCCCTTGACATAAATGAGTACCGTAGCGGTTCCAAGGTCTATTCCTATATCCATTCCAAGGCCCAAAGTATACAACCCCTTTTCTTACAAAACATAACACGTACACTTATTAACATCTTAACAATATACGGGTATTATTACAAGGGTCAATTTGAGCAGTATCAAGCCTTTCAGGGCGATTTAGGCGCCTTGGCAAAGCCCGCGAAAAATAAAGACCGGTTTTACCCGGTCTTTTATCTTCCCGCACTTTTTATAAGCTACTCAACCCTGCTCTGCCTGAGGGACAGCAGCTCCGGGAAGTATTCCTTGGCAAGCTGCTCCATCTCCGCATCGCCTATGACGGTGGTCCTCCCGTTTTCATATTCCCTGTCGATCCAGGCCTTGATCTTGGCCACCTTTTCATCCTTCTTGTCGATAGCCTTGTCGCCCTTAAGCATGAAATAATTGTTGAGCCATGCCGCCACGCCGGCAAGCCCGGAGTGCTTGTCAACCACTACGACCGGAGGTCTTCCCAGGATCTTCGTTGTATCGAATATGTTGTAGATCTCCTCGTCTTTCAGGAGGCCGTCGGCATGGATTCCGGCCCGCGTGGCGTTGAAGGCCCGGCCGACAAAGGGCGTCCTTGGCGGGATCTCGTAATTCAGCTCATTTTCAAAGAACTCGGCGATCTCGGTGATGACCTTGAGGTTCATGCCTCCGGAATCGCCCCTGAGTTGGACGTATTCCATGACCATGGCCTCAAGCGGCGTGTTCCCGGTTCTTTCCCCGATACCCAGGAGGGAGGTGTTCACGTTGGCGGCGCCATAGAGCCATGCTGTTGTTGAGTTGGTCACCGCCCGGTAGAAATCGTTGTGGCCGTGCCATTCCAGCCACTCGGAGGGCACTTCGGCGTAGTTTACCAGGCCGTATATGATCTGGGGCACGCTCCTCGGCAGGGCCACGCCGGGAATGCTTACTCCCAGGCCGAGCGTGTCGCAGGCGCGGATCTTCACGGGCATGTTGGCCTGCCTCGACAGTTCCATCAGCTTGTTCACGAAAGGCAGAACGAAGCCGTAGAAATCGGACCGGGTTATGTCCTCCAGGTGGCACCTTGGAATGATTCCGGCTTCCAGCGCCGCAGAAACAATGCCCAGGTACTGTTCCATTGCCTTGGCCCTGTCCAGCTTCAGCTTCTTGAATATATGGTAATCGGAGCAGGAAACCAGGATCCCCGTTTCCTTGATCCCCATATCCTTGACCAGTTGGAAGTCTTCCTTCTTGGCGCGTATCCATGCGGTTATCTGCGGATAGTCATAACCCTTCTCCATGCATTTTGTCACGGCTTCCCTGTCCACCTTGGAGTACAGGAAGAACTCGCTCTGCTTTATGATTCCGCTCCCGTTGTCAAGCTTATGGAGAAGATCGAAAAGCTTGCTTATCTCTTCCACAGTATAGGGGGAACGCGACTGCTGGCCGTCCCTGAAGGTGGTATCGGTGATATAAAGCTTTTCGGGAATGTTCATGGGCACTATCCTGTGGTTGAAAACAAGCCTCGGAACTTCATTGTATGGGAAAATGTTGCGGAAGAGGTTCGGTTCCTTCACATCCCTGAACTGGAACTCAATTTCCATCATCCTGCTTTTCTTGTTGAGTTTTACGTTCATATACACCCTCCGTATTTATCTAATTTCGTTCCTTATCGAAAACCTCTTGCCCTGCCAGTTTCTGAACTCTGCCTTGTCTTTTCCTATATAGAGAATGTAATTGGGTAGTATGGGCGTTTTCCCCAGCCCTTTCGGGCCGTTGACGATATACGTGGGGATGGCCATACCCGATGTTCTTCCTCTCAGGGATTCCATGATCTCAAGCCCTTCCTCCACCCGGACCCAGAAATGGGACGTGCCTTTGACGGTCTTGGGGTGGAATATATAATACGGCTTCACACGGATGGTGAGAAGCGCCTGGTTGAGCTTTCTTACCACGAACTTGTCGTTGTTGACGCCGTTTAATAGCACCATCTGGTTGCCAAGGGGTATACCGGCATTGGCCAGCCTCTCGCAGGCAGCCTTTGCCTCCTCGGTAATCTCCCTGGGATGGTTGAAATGCGTGTTCACATAGATAGGGTGATACTTTTTCAGCATTTCCGCCAGGCTGTCCGTAATCCTCTGGGGCAATGTTACCGGCGTCCTGGTGCCGAACCTGATTATTTCCACGTGATCGATCTTTCTAAGTTCAACAAGCATCCACTCGATGGTGGCATCGTCAAGCATGAAGGCATCGCCGCCGGTGATCAGGACATCCCTGATCTCCTTGTTGTCCCGGACGTAGTCAATAGCCCTCTTAAGCTTTTCCCTCGGCGCATGCGTATCGCACTCGCCGATAAGCCTCCTCCGCTGGCAGAACCGGCAGTACATGCCGCATATGTTCGTAACCTTGATAATCAGCCTGTCGGGGTACCTTCGGGTGATAAGCTCCTCCGGGGTCCAGCCTTCCTCGTCCATGGGATCGAGCTCTCCCTGCTCGCTGAGCTCATCAAAGGACGGTATGGCCTGCCTCTTTACAGCGCAGCCCGGGTTGTCGGGATCAATGACCGACAGGTAATACGGGGAAATCGCAAACCGGTACCTTTCAGTAACCTTCCTGATTTTTTCGGCTTCATCCTTTGACAGTCCAATGATATCGCTTATGTCCTCAACCCGTGTAAACCGGTTTCTTAACTGCCATTTGTAGTCTTTCCACTGTTCTTCCGAAGCGCCGAGCTTCTTTAAGATTTTTTCCTTTTGCAGCGCGATCTTTTCCCTGTCCTGTATGCCGGTCTTTATGGCATGCTTGACGCTCTCGTAATCCTCGATGCTTCGCTTCAGCTCTTCGAATCGGTCAAACTCAGTCTTTTGGCTTTTTTTCAATGCAACGCTCATCTCCAACCTCCTTTCGTGTATTTGGAATAAGAAAAGCGATCGTCACTAACCACAGTGAGGATCGCTTTAAAGGCAATAATATCCCGTTTTCCCTTCAAAGCTTCCGAGGTTAGCTGACGGATTCGGACCGAAAGGAATTAGCCCTACCGGAAATATTTCCGGATTCACCCCAATGATTTGGTTCCCCCGTATCCTGTTCCAAGAAAGAAGAACAGGAATTCAGCATCTTAACAGGTATTCAGTTTTATGCGGCGCCTGCCGCATCTAATATTATACCGTATTTTGGGCTGATGGTCAAATGATGTTCAGGAAATGATTTTCTTGATGATGCGTGCAAAAAGCCGGTGTTACCCGACTTTTCTGCCTTCTCTCCCATATTTCATCCTGGTCGCTTCGCCGCCGCGGATATGCCTTTCCGCCTTGTTCTCATCCAGTATCCTTTTTACCTGACCGGCCATCAGCGGGTCAAGCTTTGCAAGCCTCTCTGTTACGTCCTTGTGCACCGTGCTTTTGCTGATTCCGAAATTCTGTGCAGCCGCTCGGACCGTAGTCCTGTTCTCGATTATGAAGCTTCCAAGCTCCAGGGCGCGTTCCTCTATGTAATGTCTCATGCGCCTGCCTCCTGCACGCGCCGATACCACGGCTATTGATGTCCCGATACTATCTATATGAGGAAGGCAAGTACGCTATACCGCAAAACTCAGTTATTGTGTTGTCCTTGTTTCGAGTTGGAATCAAGGCTGTCTAAACTGTCATGTCCGCCGTATAATCTGTCCGGTTTCGTTGGGTCCCTGGCGTCTGGCAAAAGGATATTGGCATGCACCGTTGATTATCATTTCCACGTATCTTTTTAATGGTCGTATACAAACTTAGGCTTCCGGAACCAGTGGGTTCCGAAAGCCTTTGCTGACTGGTGCTCTAAGCCGGAATTGGACCGGCGACAGATGGAAGATTTGAAGGTATCATATCAGGAAAAACTATTAGTATCATAATTTAAACTTCAGTACCTGGTTCTCGAGATTCTTTGTCAGGTTTTCGAGCAATACCATTTTGCCGGATACCTCCTCGAGATTGGCCGTTTCTTCCTCAACGGTTGCCGAAATATCCTGTGATACTGCCGTATTTTCATTTGTAGCGTTTTCAATCTGTTCCATGCTTTCAACTACGTTCGTAATGCCTTTAAAGAGTTGCTCCATCATTCCCTTTATATCCAAAACCATTGCGCATTCAACGTCATTGGCGTTCTTTATGTCGCGGAAACTACCCATTGTAATATTGGCCAGCTCATTGCTCTTTTCCAATTCTACAATGCTGTTTGCCAGCTTCTGCTTCATATCGGTCAATGATACCCGTATGGAATCGACTATCCCGGCAATCTGCTCAACCAGCTCCTCTGTACCATCGGATAGCTTGCGTATCTCATCGGCAACCACCGCAAAGCCCCTTCCGGCTTCACCCGCACGCGCCGCTTCAATTGAGGCATTAAGCGACAGCAGATTTGTCTGGTTTGAAATGCCCCTGATCGAATTCAGAATATTATTCATCTGATGTGTCTGTTTAACGAATGCTTCCGACGCCTGAACAACTTCCGCCATTGTCGAGTTGACGCCTTTTAGCTGGACCATGTATTCAGAAAGCTTTGCATTTCCCGTTTCGGCCTTATCCAACGCATTTGTCGCATTTACAGATATATCCGATACCTTATTGGTAACATCCTGAGAAATTTTCTGGATATCCTTCATCATGTCGAGTACGCGGTTTGTCTCAATACGCTGATCATCCATGCTTTTTGCCATTTTTTCCAGGGCGGACGCAATATTTTCGCTTCCTTTTTCGTTTTCGGCCGCACTTTTGGTAACAGCCTCGGTTACTTCATCTATCTCAATAGCAGCTTTTCTGACACTTGAAATGATGTTTTTCAGGTTGTCACTCATAATATTGAATTTATCGGCCAGCTGCCCGATTTCATCATTTGAAGCGATATTTACTTTTTCACGTGATAAATCGCCTTCGGCCATATGTATGAATTCATCTCTTAATTTCTTGATGGAAGCAGTTATCCTCCTTATGATTATCACAAACAGGAATATGCTGATAACAACAGCAAGCGCGGATATTATAACGCTTGTTATAATCAGTTGCCTGAAATTTTTCTGAATTTCCTTCTGCAAATCTGAACTTCTGTTCAGTTCAAGCGTAAGAAGGCTTGACAGGTTATTTGATACCTCATCTGCCACAACGCCCATATCTGTAATGATTTGCCGAACCTCGGAATCAGCAGGAGGGTATTTCCCATCGACACTTTTATTATAAATTTCCTCGATATAGGCAACATATTTTTCTGCCGGATCCCTGACAGAATTTATCGCCCCAATGTTCGCAAAATACATCTTATCCCCTTCAAGCTCTGCTTTCAGCTTATCCAGAAAGGTTAAAATCGATTTTGCGCTTTCAAGGTGCGAACCTTCCTCAAGGCTGTACCCGGCAAGACAGGAGTTCAGAATTTTAGTCGGCTGAAAAGTAATATTGATTCTTATTTCATTAATTGTGAAGACATTGTTTACAACATTATTATACTCATTATTGAGGCTGATTGATTTCAAAAGAATAAACACGATCAGAAATACCATGATAATAACAGAAAGCGAAAAAACAAGCGCGATTTTCTTCCCGATACTATTCATAAAACGATCACTTATTTTACGAATACCGGGTTTCCTGGTCTTTTCATTGAGTTTGCCCTTAGCAGATCTTTTTGGCGCTATAAATCTGAACCATTCCTTTATATCGCACATTACAATACACCCCATTAATTTATACCACGCATCAATTCTGATAAATCTGTAAAAATATATCTTGATAAGAGAAAGAGAGCCGAAATGAAATTTGATCTCCATTTCGGCACTTTGATCTTTTTACAGCAACTATTATGACTTTACTGCTTTCTTAAAAGGAGCTATTTATTGCTTTCACATAAAAGAGGTTTATCCTATGGAGTTAATACTATTACCGGCAAAAGGATATCATCCTTTTGCCGGCATATATAAAATGGAGGTTTCATGATTCCACAATTGTAACGTAAGGCCATGGTTTACTTGACAACCTGGATTGATTCCCTGTCGATGGTAAGCGCCACGACCAATACAAAGATGATACCCTTTATCAGTTGCTGCATGGCTGTATCCAGGGCCAGCATAACCAGCCCGTTGTTAAGTATGCAGAAGTTTTATTCTCTAACAATTGTTCTCCTTTTATTTACGCTACAAAAAACAAGGTATCCAGCGAGCGGGAAATACTGCAGAACCTCCTTGCCCAGCCTAAGCTTGATGGAATATTGGTTGAAGGAACAAAAACTGCATTGCCTAACCCCAATTTGGATCTGTATCGTCGTCTTCAGAAACGGGGAATACCATTAGTTTTCTTCAACGGCAATTACAGAGATCTGGATGACGCATTGTTTGTCCTCGATGATAATTATGGCGGCGGTTACCAGCTGGTTGATTACTTGCATAATAAAGGGCATACTCGCATTGCCGGCATATTCAAGAGCGATGATATCCAGGGCCACCAAAGATATTTCGGTTATATTTCGGCACTCAGGGATATAGGCCTTCCCATAGATGACAATCATGTGCTTTGGTATACCACGGAGAACAAGGATGCGTTATTATCTGGTGTAGTACAATGGCAGGAACAACTGGAAGCCACTCTTTCCGGTTGCACTGCAGTTGTTTGTTACAATGACGAAATCGCAAGCCTTTTGATTCAATCATTGTTGCGCATGGGTTATAAAATACCAAAGGATATGGCTGTTGTCAGTTTTGATAACAGTCGTTACAGCTATATTGCGCCAGTTCAAATTACGTCCCTTTCCCATGGCAAATATAACGTCGGCCGTATTGCTTCCGAAATCCTGGTTCGCCTGTTGGCAGGAGAGCCCTGCCAGTCTCAATTTGTACCCTGGGAACTTGTTGAAAAGGAAAGCAGTTAATCGACATCAAAGCTAGTGGCAGGGGCGCCGCTGATTTTTTTAATCTCAATCCATACAACAGTGAAGTAATCGGAGAAGGACGCAATGTTATAGCGGAACTTCAAACACAGCATGGTTCGGATAAATACCTGGTTTTATGCGCGCATTATGACACTGTATCCAAGGAACTAGACAATACTTTGGGTGTCCTTACCCTGCTTGAACTGGCCCGCCAAATTTCAGAGAGCGACCTGCCATTTAAGCTAAGATTTATCTTCTTTAGTTCGGAAGAAAGGTTTTTGATAGGGTCCAGGTATTACGTTTCGAATTTGAGCGAAAATGATTTAGGTAAAATCATAGCATGCGGTGAATCTTTTGAAAGAATACATACTAAACCTGGATATTGATAAAATTAGTTATTAGGGTACGACTTTATCTTACGGGACATGAAAGGCCCGCCACTTTTTTAGTGACGGGCCTTTCTGCAAGCACGGTCATTGCAAGTGCAACAAATCGGATCAAGACAACCTCTGCCATGTGAGCGTTGCCGCAACGATCTCAGAAGCCTTTATTTCGGAAAATCGATATAAGCTTCCGGGTCTACCAACTTGTCTTCCTTGTACAGTTCAAAATGCAGGTGAGTGGGTTCCGCGCTTTCAAAGATCGCGGTAGCCCCGACGGCTCCTATGGCTTCTCCCATCTTTACTTCCTTGCCCACGGTCAGGGTGCTGTCGCTGGCAAGGTTTGCATAAAGGGATTTGTAGCCGTTCTTGTGGTCGATGACTACGGTGAATCCATACCTGGGATCATTCTTGATCTCGTGGATGACGCCGTTTCCTATGGCGCGGACTACTTCGCCGCGAGGCGCCGATATGTCCACTCCGCTGTGGGTACGCCATTCATTGAACGTAGGCGAGAAAACAAGCCTGTCCATGGAATAGCCGGTCTGGATCTTGCCCTCGACAGGCACCGTGAAATTGGGTTTTACAATGGCCAGCACCACGCTATCCACCGGGGCCGTACCGTCTTCCACCATGCCTCCGGATGTTGTCTGCGCGCTGTCCTCCTCCTGGTCGGTAGCCTGCTCGGAAGCCTGATTCTGACCGGTTGTATCCTCGGTCGCATTATTGTCTGGCTCGTTCTCCAGGACAATTTCCTGGTCTGGCTCGATGCCTTCCGCGATCAGTCCGTCATCGGGACCGTCATCGGCAAAATCGGCTCCTTCTCCTCCATCATTGATGGAACTTTGATCGGATTCCGGTATTTTGACAAAATCGTCAATCAGGCTGAATTCCTTGTTGTCGCTTATCAATTTGTTTTCCGGAGGCTCTGGCTCCTGGTCGGTAAGTATCTGGCTGGTTGAGAAGTACACTGCCCCGGCGGCCAGGGCGCACAAACCAACCACGATAGCTATATAAAAGCCGTTCTCCCTTAAAAAGCTCCAGATTCTTCTGCCAACAGACCCCTCGTTCTTGAAACTACCCTTGTTGTTCACAGTATCCACCTCCACCCTGTATTATTGCCAGCGGAGATGGATTTATACTCTATTGTGCTATTTCTTCCACTTCCACTCCCGAGTAATAAAACCTGAGAATATCCTCGAAGTCATAGCCTTCCTTCGCAAGGGCATCGGCGCCGCACTGGCTCATCCCCACGCCGTGGCCGTAGCCATATGTCGTGATCTCAACAGATTCAGGGGACGGGAAGAATAGGCTGATCTTCGTGGAACGCAGCCCCAAGAGTTCCCTGAATTCTGTCCCGGGCATGGAAACGCTCCCTATCCTGATGGAATCGACCCGTCCGCTTACCGTGTAGGATTCGATCTCAATATCCACTTTTGACGGAAAGGTGGCATCCGGGTACTTAGTCTTCACTTTTTTCACGATTTCATCCCAGGAATAAAGCTGCGTTTTCTCATAATCAGGGTAACTGCTTTCGTCGGGACCAATCACGCTTTGCAGGTATGGCACGCTCTCAGAGATTGCCCAGACCTCCCGGGCATCCTCGGTGACGCCGCCGCTGTTGGAATGAAACAGCGGATTTATCAGCACGCCTCCAAAAGTGACGACGATATTGCGGGTATCATTTACCGCCCTTTCAATCCTGGCCCAGTCGGCCTCGTCGCCATATACTTCAAGGAACCGCTCCTTTGATATCCAGGCCTGGCAATGTCCCGGATCGGTGCATATATCGGCCCCGAAATGGCTTGCTGTGGAACCGTAATAGCCTTTCACCCTTCCCAGGGCATAAGTGCGGGCCGCCACAGCCTGGGCCTTCAGGGCTTCCGGTTCGAAATACGGGGGCATTTCGGCGGCAACCACGCCCACTATGTACTCTTCCAGCTTTGCCTCGACAATAAGGCTTTCGCCGGGGTTATACACCGTAAGCGTGATCTCCGGTCCCAACTGCCCGTCATCTTCCGCCGGCTGTTTGCTCGGTTCCTTTTCCTGGGGCTTTATGATAAAAAGCAGCAGGAAGGCCAGCGGGATCAGCAGCAGCACTACATCTTCAGCTTTGAGGCGAAATCCCTTCTTTACCATAGTAATGTTTATGAAGTAGAGGGGTAAGCCATGCGAAAAATGCTGTATAATATGAAGTGAACAGGCCTTTATTGCAAGGATTGAAACGGCCGGACAATCGTGCAGCACACAAGCAAGAGGTGTGAGGTTAGAAACTGATATTAAGGAAAGGCTAACAGGGCCATTCCGGCGAACACTTACTTCCAACCTCTTACTTCTCACCTCTATTTGGGAGGAAACATGACCAACCCCTACATGGAAATAGCCATCCAGGAGGCGAAGAAGGCCGCAGAAGAAGGCGAAATCCCGGTTGGCGCCGTCATAGTGAAGGATAAGCTCATTATAAGCCGCGCCCATAACCTCAGGGAAAAAAAGGGCAGCGCAACAGCCCATGCCGAGATCCTGGCCATAGATGAGGCATGCAGAATCCTTGGCCGGTGGCGGCTGGACGACTGCGATCTTTATGTGACGCTGGAACCATGTCCCATGTGCGCCGGGGCTATCATCAACGCTCGCATCAGGCGCCTGTATTTTGGCGCGGCCGACCCGAAGGCCGGAGCCGTCGGCTCGGTTGTGGACCTCCTGCGCATGCGGGCTTTCAACCATACCCCCGAGATTTACGAGGGCATCATGGAAAGCGAATGCAGTAAACTTCTAAGTGATTTTTTCAAGCCGCTTAGGTAGGATATGAAGCCGGCGGAGTTTACAGAAAGTAGTGTTGCGTAAAAGGCGGGTATGACTTATAATAGAAAAGCGATTCATATATGCATCAAGCCTGGAGGGTTGTCCGAGTGGTCGAAGGAGCTGGTCTCGAAAACCAGTATACCATTTCTTGGTATCTAGGGTTCGAATCCCTAACCCTCCGCCATAAAGGTAGCTGCCTGTTCTGCGAATAGGCAGCTATTGTTTTATGACAGTCCGGTTATGTCATTGCGGGAAGCCGCGCTGCGAAGCTATCCCGTGCTCCTTGTGACTTGCTTGCAATGACATCCTCATCCGTCTTCAGCGCTCTCTTCGGAAGGCCTGTTTCTTTTAACTATTGACAGTATGAGCAGCACCAGCGGGAATATGATCTGAAAAGGAATAACATAGTATGGCCATATCTTTTCAGTCCAGCTGAACAACCCGAGTATATTGTCAAAATCCCATATGGAAAGCACGATGCAGAACGCACCCACTGCCCTGGTAATCCTGGTGTAATCATCTATCCCCGCAACCTGGCTTACTGCTTTTGATGCTGCATAAATACAAACCCCAATCTTTGCTCCCCCTCCAATCATCAGGTTTATATCCAGGAGCGGGTCCACATTAATCCCCGGGAAAAGCAGTGATGTCAAATGGGGAACAAATGTGGCGCGGCTCATAAGATCGCTTCCCAGGACAGATATATCCCTGAAGAATATAATGATATTTATTATTGTCATTGTCACTGCAGAAACAAGCACGATTTTTTTAAGCTTTTCCTTCATGTTAAGGTACGGAAACAGCATAAGGAACGCAACGGTTTCTCCGAAGGGGAAGGTTACATAATTATAGGCCGCATTAAGCACAGGACCCATGCCGTTTTCAAGGACGGGAAGGAAAGCCGTGAGGTCGTTTGTAGTGATCAAAGACACGCTGATAATAAGGACGAACGCGGGAATTACCGGCACCAAAAGCTCGCTCAATCTTCCCATCACCTCTACGCCGCCGTTGACCCCATATATCACGCCAAGTGCAAATATGACTATCAATACGGTCATGGGCGTTTCCGGAAAGGTAACCGTACAGATAAATTCGCCAAAATCCCTTAATACCAGCGAAGCCAGGTGTATGAAAAACCATATATACAGGACACCAACTATATTGCCAAGGACCTTGCCCATCTTCTCCCTCAGTATTTCTACCAGGGTTTTCGACGGATTCAGTAAAGCTATGCCTGCATAAACCAACATAAGCAAAGCGCCGCATGTTCCGCCGATGATAATGGCAATCCATGCGTCGTTTTTCGCTCCCAGCGCAGGAGCCAGGATCACGGTGCTTCCAAACAGGAATCCCGTTAAAAGCATATACAGTTGAAAACCTGATATCCTTGCTTTTCCCATCACTCTACAATCCCAATCATCTTAACGATCGCTTCAATAATTCTTGAAGGAGCGACAGGTCTTTTCCCCGCTGCCAGAAGCAGACTGACAGCCAGGCTTGATCCCATAAAGAAAAAATACAGCGCGTAAACCCTTGCAGGTTCTTTATTCCGAATAAACATCCGCATGTCATACAGGATCAGGATAACAATAGCCGTTAAAATTATCAGCATAATGCTATTCACCATTTCCCATCGGGTTAATTACAAGGCCTACGCGCATTATTTTCGCATCCACCCGGATGTCGGCCGGAAGCTTGCTGAAAAAATCATGCCAGTCTTTCTCTACCTTTTTCCAGCATTTCGGATAGTATTTATGCAGATAGTTGCCAAAACCGAATATATCGCTGGAGAACTCTTTCTGGCATTTTTCGAGCGCCATTTCAACCTCTTTTTTTATCTCCTCCGCCAGTTTTCCCTCCAGCAAATGAATGGTTTCCGGAGAATCTATTTTGGATTTGGCTTCGAATTCCCCCAGGTTTCCTTCAGCGTTCACCCTTATGATGAGCCTTGACGGCTCATCGTTTTCCACAGCCACGCTGACTGACCCCTTCGACCTTATGATCTCTACCGCCGACCTGCCTCCCTCGGCAGGAAAATTTACAATGGCGCTTTTAACCTTGTTTTTCGCAAACAGGAATCCCCTTGTTTCATACGGATCAAGCCAGCCTTCAAGTTTTCCTTCCTTAAAGACCGCAAGGCCTTCGGTATTTACCTCTTTTTCGCTGGCCATGGTTACCTGGCCGATGGCAGCCTGCCTTCCCTTGCAGTCCATGTCCTTGATCAGGTCGATAAGCAGGGTTCTTTTTACTGTTCCCCGGGCAGCGGTGTTTTCCGCCGTACTCTGTATATACACGGCAGGTATGGTATCTATATCGCTTTCCATCCTGAGGATCTCATCAGGCGTTGCATCCTTTGCCACGAGGACATCCATCGTGTAATTCATTTCATGATCCCTCTCAAAGAAATCCAGGACTTCCTTTATGCCGTCCTGCGCAAGTTTTTCACCTATGATCAAAACTTGAGTTGTACTTAAGAACAGCTTCTTGTCAATGGTGGCCAGCATGCCCCTTACAGCTTCGAAGACCGTTTCGCCTTCATTGGACGCTACAAACACAGGTTTTACCTTGCTGCCCCCGCCGCTGCTGTCCCCCGCGGATGCCGGCTGGATCGCACCAGGCTCCGCCACCTGGACGGTTAATAAAAACCTTCCGTCCTCTGTCCTGTCCAGCCCGATACCCACCACAATATTGATTTCAGTAAGCGGTCTGTTGTTCCAGCATCCGGCCAGAAGCAAGGGGAATATGAAAAGAAGGATTAACAGGGTTTTACGCCCCTTATCCTTTTTGCTTGTCACGTCCCTTGTCCACCTCCTGGCGTTTTGAGCCCTTAACACCCCTTACATTTTCCTGCTGCCTGAGTATCTTGGGTCTTGTTATCATGGCCCAGACGGGAACCATGATCAGGGAATCCTTCAGATCATGAGCAGTAAGCGGCGAGAACGGGGCCATGTATGGAATGCCGAAGGACCGCAGCTTGCAAAGATGTGTGAAAACAGCAACGATAACAACCATAATTCCAAGGAACCCCATGAAATTAGCCGCGGCCAGGAAAACAAACCTGAGAAGCATGGTCGCCCTGATCAGCGGGGGTACGACGAAGCTGCAGACGGCCGTGATGGCCACAATAACCACCATCAGGTTGCTGGCGATTCCCGCGGCCACCGAAGCCTCTCCCAGCACAATCGCGCCCACGATGCTCAGCGCCTGGCCTACGGGTCTTGGCATGCGCACGCCTGCCTCGCGAAGAAGCTCGAAGGCCACTATCATCAGTAAAGCTTCGATGAAAGGAGGAAACGGAATTCCCTCCTGTGAAGCGGCAAGCGTGATCATCAGCTTGAAAGGGATTACCGTTTGGTGGAACACCACCAGCGCCACGTACAGGGCAGGCAGCAGGTTTGATGTCAAAAGCGCCAACAGGCGAAGAAGGCGCATAAATGTGGCAAAAAAGGCATGGTCGAAGTAATCGTCCGTGGTTTGTATGGATTCAATGAAAAGGTACGGGACGGTTATCGCATATGGCGTGCCGTCGCATAATATGGCAACGCGCCCTTCCAGCAGCTTTCCCACCAGCTTGTCGCACTTCTCGCTGTTCCCCACCGTGGGAAAAAGAGTCGAGCGGTTATCTGAAATGTATTGCTCGATTATACCGGTGTCGAGAACGGCATCGGTATTGATTTTACAAAGCCTCTCCTTTACCTCTTTTACAATCTCCTCGTTGGCAAGTCCCTTGATGTAACATATGCAGATATCCGTTCTCGTCCTCTCTCCGAGCTGCATTATCTCCATCTTGAGGTCCGGGTTCTTAAGCCTCTTTCTTATGAGAATCATGTTGGTAATCAGGTTCTCGACAAAGCCTTCCCTTGACCCCCTGATGGAGGTTTCGGTATCGGGTTCTTCCACCTGCCGTCCTTCGGGGGTCTTTACTCCAACCGCCAGCGCCCGGTCTTCACCGTCTATGAAAATAAGCGCTTCTCCTGACACGATGCCGTCCACTGCCTGCCACATGTCAGTGGCTTCCTTGATGTCGCTGTTGATTACGATGCATCTTAAAAGCTGCTCATATATGCCGCTTCCGTCATTGTACTGCGCGCCCGACAAAAAATCGATAACCGGACGGATAACATCCTGGTTCAACAGCCTATTGTCAACAAAACCATTAATGTATGCCACCAGGATTTTTGCACTGCCGTCCTCGCCGCATGTGATCTCCCTGGTAATGAGATCGCTGCAGTTGGAAAAAATCTCGTCAAGCTTGTTTTTTACGGCCTTGAGCTTTACCGGGATCGGCCCGTATGAACCGGATTGGACCCTTTCGTATCCGAACCTGTGCTTTCCCTCTCTGAATCTTTCCCTGATCCTTCCGAACACCCCTGAACCACCTGTTCAGGATTATGTCCACTATTCAGCGGTAAAATACAATAATATCCTGCTGTCTTGAAAGTGTAATATATAAGAGGACCGTCCGTGCCGATATAATTTATTGAGAGGAGAATATCCGAAGAATAAGAAATAATTGTGATTTTATATATTGACAAAGAATTATCAATTATATAAATTATATAATGTTGTCGTTTGACAACATAAAGTAAACTTGAATATTGGAGCAACTTATGCAAAGGGCAAACCTGTCGAAAGGCAGGGACGCAAAGCCGCGAGTCTAAGGCCGTATGGCTATGACAGTCGGGCTGCCATAGGTTTTATTAGTCGGATAATAGAGCCTTGGCCTGACTGTGCCCAGGCTCTTTTATTTTGTGCATCGCGTATACAGTATACTACAGAAGGAGGGATACGCAGCAGTTGTGTGCTTTTTAGCACACAAGGATGCATCAGGAATTGGAGATCATTAGGGATAATATAACACACCAGCACGAAGAAGCAGCAATTATGCTGAAAAAACTTGATCCGATCACCTACAGGCACTCCATCAGCGTCGCAAGACTGGCAGCCTGGTTTGTGGAAACCGCGGGAATCGATATGGACATAGAGATCGCGTATTACTCGGGGCTGTACCACGACATCGGCAAATACCATATTGACGGAAGGATTCTGAACAAGCCATCAAGGCTGGACCAGAAAGAACTGGAGATTATCAGGAAACACCCGGAAATCGGGTACAGCATGCTGAAAAATGCCGGTTTTTCCGACTTGGTGCTCGAAGCGGTCCGGTTCCACCATGAAAGGTATAACGGCCGGGGCTATCCTCTCGGCCTTGCCGGCGAGGAGATTCCCCTATCAGCCCGGATCATTCACATATGCGACGTGTATGATGCCCTGACTTCGGACAGGCCTTACCGCAATGGATATTTGCCTGAAGAAGCGGTGCGGATAATGAAAGAATCGCTGGATCATTACGATCCGGCGCTGTTTCGTGAATTTGCCGGCAGGATCCTGAAATGGTCTGCTGGCATGACAAAAAAAGGCAGCAAGGCTGACGCATGGAAACCGCCCCGTTGATTTTGTCGCAATGGCTACGGAAATATCTGTGTATTCATTATAGCATTGACATTAAGGAGGGGATGCTGATGAGCTTCAGTGGCAGGATTATAGATAGCAATGACCCTGACTACGTCGCCGAATTCATTTTCCGTTCAGGGCAGAAGATAATAAGCGGCCTGGCGAAGATAGTCAGGAAACAGCCGAAGCTGGAGATATCCTACTGCAAAATGACTGCGGATAAAATCAGGATGCTCAGCGAGGAAGATATGACCAAGCTGGAACTGGAGATCACCAACCTTGTGCTGAACGACCTGCTTAAAAAGAAAAACAGGGAAAGCTACTTGTTCGCCGGCAAAGGTTTGGTACGTTTAATATAAGTGATTGCCCCGCTTCTTGTTCCATCCACAATGATAAGGGGGGGGCATTGTGAGGGAGAAAATCAGCGAGGCAATCACCTATATTTATCTGTCATTTTTCGAGCGAAGCGGCAAGGCAACCACTTAAGCTTTCGCCCCTCCGCTCACAATGGCAGATAAATTTCATTTATACAGCTTTTCTCTTTGCCCGGGCAGTTTCCAGCCCGCCATTTCTCTGATAGTTGTTCTTTCCCTTAAACAACGCGAACACCGTATTTAAAAGCAGCTTTATATCCAACAGGAGAGAATAGCTCCTGATATAGAGCAAGTCATACCGAAGCTTATCCTCGGCCGACGTATCATACTTGCCGTAAACTTGCGCATAACCGGTAAGCCCTGCCTTGACGAGGTTCCTGTACTTGTATGTGGGGATCTCGGAGCTGTACCTGTCAGCGAATACCGGGCGTTCGGGCCTGGGTCCCACAAAGCTCATATCTCCCTTGAGTATGTTGAATAGCTGCGGAAGTTCGTCAATCTTGAGCTTCCTCAAAACAGATCCTACCGGTGTCACCCTGGGATCATCCAGGGACGAAATAACGGGGCCGGTGGACTTTTCGGCGTCTTTTACCATGGTGCGGAACTTGTATATTTTAAACACCCGGCCGCCCTCGGTTACCCGCTCCTGGCTGAATATGACCGGTCCGGGCGAGGTAGCCTTGATAAGTATGGCGCTTATCAGCATCACGGGAGAACTGATTATAATCCCAATCAACGACAGAATAATATCGAAAGCCCGCTTGAAGAAGCGCTGTTCACGCGTAAGCCCAAGCCTGTCGATGATAAAGACGGGCATGTCCTCAAACTGGATGGTCCTCGGCCTGTACAGGGATATCTCGAAAAGCTGGGGAATTGCGTAAACAACCTTCTTGCGCTCGATGCATTCCTTTATCATCTTTACCTTGAAATCATCGGGAACGCCGGAGCACAGGATAACCTCGTTCACTTCGCCGAGCTTGTCGAATGCGAGAGCGGCATCCTTTGCGTCAACAGTATGTACGATATTAATCTTGTGGGCTTTATCTGCCGCGATCTTCCCGCCTATTGCCTTAAGCTCTTCCCGGGTTCCTATCAGCATGGCCCTGGTTTCAAACATCATTTTCTGCCTTATTCGCAGCAAGAACACCCTCCAGATGGAAAGGTACGCGAACATGACAAAGGCGGAACCCAAGAGGACTGTCCGCGGGAACGAAAAGCCCTGCAGGAAGTATGTAATGGAAACGGTTGTAATGCTAAGGAGCGCGACGAGCCTTACCAGGTTCGACAAGACCTCGCTGACAGTCACCCTGTAAAACTTGATCATTCCGAACATGTCGAAATAGATCAATGCGGCAATAGTTATGAACGGCATCGCGTTCAGATACGGCCGCAGGTTGAACATGGGGATATTAAAGCCAAACTTCAAGAAGAAGGCCGTAAGGTACGAAAGATTGATCAATATGAGATCAATGGCGATTATTATCAGTTTATACGACTTCGTAATGGCCTTGCCCATCATTTTCCCCTTCCAGGGTAAGCTTGTCCTGATGTCTTTACCCAAATTATATCATGGAAGCGGGTTTTAAAATAGTATACAATATCTGTATGGAGCTGCGTCGAGGGCCGGGTTATCTGCAAAACGGCATTTTTCGATATTATTCACCTGCAAGTCGTCTAGAAATAATTATTGGCGGATTTGCATTGAATAAGGCGGTTGGCGTATGATTACGATTCTGCTTGCGGCATGCAACGGGGAAAAACATATAGCCGAACAGATTGAGTCCGTTTTGGGCCAGACATACACGAACTGGAAGCTTATCGTCCAGGACGACTGCTCGGAAGACAGGACCTGTGAAATCGTCGAAAAATACGTCGATAAGTACCCCGGAAGGATAGAACTGAAAAAACGGGGTACGCCCTCTGGTTCGGCAAAGGATAATTTTTTCAGCATGCTGCGGTATGCGGATTCCGACTATATCATGACCTGCGACCAGGACGATGTCTGGCTTCCCGATAAGATGGAAGTCACAATGGATAAAATGCTTGAAATCGAAAAGGAAGTTGGGCATGATAAACCGGTCCTGGTACATACAGACCTGAAAGTAACCGATGAAAACCTGAATATCCTGTCAGATTCTCTCATCAGGTTTCAAAAGCTTGACAGCCGAAGGGACAAACTGAATAACCTTCTGGTCCAAAACATTGTTACCGGGTGTGCCATGATGGCAAACCGCGCGTTGGCGAATAAAGCGAAGAATGTACCCGAACAGGCAATTATGCATGACTGGTGGTTTGCATTGATCGCTTCGGCTTTCGGGCACATCGGGTTTGTCGATAAACCCACCGTATTATACAGGCAGCACACCGGCAACGCGGTAGGAGCAAAGAACGTGAATAGCGTATTTTACAAGATAAAAAGGGTTCTTTCTTTGAATGATGCCAGGCAGTCGCTGGCCGCTACCTATGCGCAGGCAGAAAGCTTTCTTAAAATCTTTGAAGACCAGCTTGGCGAAAGGGAAAAGGAAATCATTGAGGCATACCTGAAAACCCCCTCTTTAAACAGGATCGAAAAAATAAAAATCATATCCAGGTACGATTTCTGGAAATCCGGCTTTTCCCGCCGCTGCGGGCAGATTGTAATCCAGCCGTAATTGTAATAGCTGTCCCAATATGCTATAATATGCGGGAAATTGTAGAATAGATGCGGCTTACGCCTATTTTTTTCTGGGGAGGTAAAGTATGATGAAAGGCATTGTTCTGGCAGGCGGCAGCGGCACAAGGCTTTATCCCTTGACATTGGTCACTTCAAAACAGCTTCTGCCAGTATATGACAAGCCTATGATCTACTACCCTCTGTCCGTGCTCATGTTGGCCGGAATTCGCGATATCCTTATCATTTCTACTCCCCATGACCTGCCCAACTTCGAGAAGCTCCTCGGCGATGGTTCGGACTACGGAATCAAGCTTTCATACATGGAACAGCCTTACCCGGGCGGCCTTGCCCAGGCGTTTATCATAGGCGAGAGTTTTATCGACGGCGATTCATGCGCCATGGTGCTTGGCGATAACATCTTTTACGGGAGCGGCCTGGTGGCACACCTGAAGAAAGCGGCCGGCCTGACAGCGGGAGCCACGATTTTCGGATATTACGTGGAAGACCCGGAAAGGTTCGGGGTTGTTGAGTTCGATATGAACGGCAAGGTAATATCGATAGAAGAAAAGCCGGCCAATCCCAAATCCAACTATGCGGTAACCGGCCTGTATTTTTATGACAGCAACGTCTGCGAATATGCGAAGACACTCCGGCCTTCCGCAAGAGGCGAGCTTGAAATAACCGATCTTAACCGTATCTACCTTGAAAACGGCACGCTGAACGTGGTTACGCTGGGACGCGGATACGCATGGCTGGATGCCGGAACGGTGGATTCCCTTGTTGAAGCCGCCGAGTTTGTGAGGGTAATCGAGAAACGACAGGGTATTAAAATAGCCGCGCTTGAAGAGATTGCCTGGAGAAACGGGTGGATCAGCACGGAGAAGCTGATTGAGGCTGCCAGGAAATATGAAAAATCCGCATACGGAGAGCACCTGAAGGCCGTGGCGGAAGGAAGGATCCTGTATTAGCCATGAAAATTATCGAGACAGATCTATTGGACGTTTACATAATAGAACCGCAGGTATACGGCGACTCCCGGGGCTGGTTCATGGAGACCTGGTCACAGAAGAAACTGGACGAGGCCGGACTGCATTTCCGGTTCGTGCAGGACAACCAATCCTATTCCGCCAGCAAGGGAACGCTAAGAGGACTGCATTTTCAGAAGGGTGATGCGGCCCAGGCTAAACTGGTGCGTTGCTTGCGCGGCGCCGTGCTGGATGTGGCCGTGGATTTGCGCAAAGGGTCCCCTACCTATAAAAAATGGGTTGCCGTAGAGCTGTCGGAGGAAAACAAGCGCCAGCTTCTCATACCTCGCGGTTTTGCTCATGGTTTTCTGACACTTACCGACGACGTTGAGTTTGCCTATAAAGTTGACAATTTCTATGCACCCGAGGCTGAAGGCAGCATAATCTGGAACGACCCTGAAATTGGCATCCAATGGGGCATTGAAGACCCCATACTTTCGGAAAAAGACAAAAAGGCCCCCAGACTTTGCGAATGCGATGTTGACTTTATCTATGGAGGCGAGAAATGAGAATACTGGTAACCGGCGGAGCAGGTTTTATCGGCGGCAATTTTGTCCATTACATGCTTAATAAATACGATAATTACAGGATTATATGCCTCGACGCGCTGACCTATGCAGGCAACCTGGAAACGCTGGCGGATGTCATGGATAATCCGCTCTTTACATTTGTCAAGGGCGATATCGCCGATCGCGACCTGGTATATAGCCTGTTCGAGCGCGAGCGTCCGGATATAGTCGTCAATTTTGCGGCAGAAAGCCATGTTGACCGTTCGATTGAAGACCCCGGGATTTTCCTCAGGACAAATGTCATTGGAACTGCAGTGCTGCTCGACGCGTGCAGGAAGTATGGCATACGCCGGTTCCATCAGGTTTCAACCGACGAAGTCTATGGCGACCTGCCGCTTGACAGGCCCGACTTGTTCTTTACAGAAGAAACCCCGCTCCATGCCTCGAGCCCGTATTCTTCATCCAAGGCTGCGGCCGACCTTTTAGTGCTGGCATATTTCCGCACTTATAAGCTGCCTGTCACGATATCGCGCTGTTCTAATAATTACGGCGCATATCAGTTCCCGGAAAAGCTCATCCCGCTGATGATCGCCAATGCGCTGAACGACAAGCCGCTGCCGGTTTACGGCAAGGGCGAGAATGTCCGCGACTGGCTTTACGTGGAAGATCACTGCACCGCCATTGACCTGATCATACATAAGGGACGGGATGGAGAAGTCTACAACATAGGGGGGCATAACGAGCGGACCAACCTGGAAGTGGTCAGGACGATCCTTCGCGAGCTTGGAAAGCCGGAAAGCCTGATACGGTTCGTCAAAGACCGTCCCGGCCATGACCTTCGCTATGCCATAGACCCGTCAAAAATACAGAGGGAGCTTGGCTGGCAACCGAAAACGCCGTTTGACGAAGGAATTAAGAAAACTATAAAATGGTACCTGGACAACAGGTCCTGGTGGGAAAACATTATAAGCGGAGAGTACATGCATTATTACGAAAGGATGTATGGAAACCGCGGCATGGCCGGGGAAGAAACCGCGCAAGGAGTTTTGTAAGAACGGATGAAAGTACTGGTTACCGGTGCCAAAGGCCAGCTCGGCTTTGATGTATTAAGAGAACTTAAATCGCGAAATATCGAATGCCTTGGCGCAGACATCGGGGAATTCGATATAACCGATGCCAAGGCTGCATCTGATTTCATAAAAGGCTACCGCCCGGACACAGTAATCCATTGTTCCGCGTATACGGCCGTGGACAAGGCGGAGGACGACAGGGAGCTTTGCATTGCGGTAAACGCAGGCGGCACGAGAAATATAGCCTCGATCTGCGGAGAAATTGGCGCAAAGATGGTTTATATCAGCACGGATTACGTATTCCCGGGAACAGGCAGCCATGAATACGAAGTGGATGACCCGACCGGACCGTTGAACGTATACGGGAAGTCAAAGCTTGACGGTGAGCTGGCCGTCAAGGAATTATTGAGCAGGTATTTTATTGTTCGGATTTCGTGGGTATTTGGCAAAAACGGGAACAATTTTGTAAAAACCATGCTGCGCATAGGAAAAGAACGAAGCGAGATAAACGTCGTTTGTGACCAGGTTGGCTCGCCCACTTATACGGCAGACCTTGCTAAATTGCTTTGCGACATGGCGGCAACAGAAAAGTACGGAACATACCACGCGACAAACGAAGGATTCTGTTCATGGGCCGAGTTTGCCCAGGAAACATTCAGGCTTGCGGGTTACTCCACCAGGGTAAACCCCATCCCGACATCGGAGTATCCGGCTAAGGCAAAAAGACCTCTGAACTCACGAATGAGCAAGAAAAGCCTGGACAATGCAGGCTTTAAAAGGCTTCCGCCATGGCAGGACGCCCTGGCGCGCTACTTGGAGGAAATGGGGATTCGAGGGGATATATGAAGACCGAGCATAAAGCTGATAAGGCAAAGCTTTCTTTGCCAGCCGGTTGTATAATATTTTTAGCGTTATATTTCATAACTGCGACAGCATTGTATTTTATCGCCGGTGTTGCTTTCCACTACGACAATTCAGGAAAGCCATTGCTTTTCGGCGAATACTATTTTGCAATAATTGCCGCAATCGGCCTTTTATTGGCGCTTTACTGCCTCAGGCTAGTGCATTGCAGCAAAACAGGGGCTAGAAGCCTTGGCCTTAACGTTATCAATGCCTTTGTAAATTACGGGTTTTTGCTGAAACAGCTTGTTTTAAGGGATTTCAAGGCAAAATACAAGCGTTCGGTGCTCGGCATCCTGTGGAGTTTTTTAAACCCTCTACTGACCATGTTCGTACAGTACATTGTTTTCTCCACGCTTTTCAAATCCGACATCCCGAACTTCGTAGTGTACCTGCTCGTAGGCATCGTGTTTTTCAGCTTTTTCTCGGAAGCTACCAATATGGGACTTATGTCGATTGTCAGCAACTCATCATTGATAACTAAGGTTTATGTCCCAAAGTATATCTTCCCTGTTTCAAGGGTTCTGTCTTCAGCCATTAATTTCATGATATCGATGATACCTCTCTTCCTGGCAGTGCTGATTACACGCGTAAGGATTTCGGTATCGTTCTTGCTATTGCCATTCGGCATTATATGTACCATTGCGTTTTGCATAGGCATGAGTTTTATCCTGTCGTCGGCAATGGTGTTTTTCAGGGATGTTCAGTTTTTGTGGAATGTTATAAGCATGCTGTGGATGTACGCCACGCCCATATTCTACCCGGAAAGCATACTTCCTGATAACCTTATGCCGCTGTTTAAAATGAACCCGCTTTACCATTTCATCCGCTTTACCAGGTTTATAATACTAAGCGGCGCTTCTCCCGAGCCGAAGGCTTACTTGCTATGCCTGATCGCGGCGTTTGTGCCGCTGGCCATTGGCGTGTTTGTGTTTAAGAAGACACAGGACAAGTTTGTGTTGAATATATGAGGCTTGGTTTTTTATGATTAAGGTAGAAAATGTTTCTATGAAATTTATGATAATGCATGACCGTATCCGGAGCCTGAAGGAGTATACGGTAGCCCTGTTGAAGAGAAGGCTGAAATACGAGGAGTTCTGGGCCCTGAGGAACGTAAGCTTTGAAGTGCGGCGCGGTGAGGTCATGGGAATAATAGGGCGCAACGGAGCCGGAAAAAGCACCCTGCTGAAGATTATATCCGGAATCCTGAAACCAACCGAAGGCAAGGTCGTAACCTGCGGCAATATCGTACCCATGCTGGAACTTGGCTCGGGATTTGATCATGACCTTACCGGACGCGAGAACATATTCCTGAATGGCGCAATACTTGGATATTCGGAAGATTTTTTAAAGAGCAAGTATGATGAAATAGTGGAATTTGCAGAGCTTGAAAAGTTTATAGACGTACCGATCCGGAACTATTCGTCCGGCATGCTTATGCGGCTTGCCTTTTCAATTGCAACGGTTGTAAACCCTGAGATATTGATAGTGGATGAAATTCTGGCTGTGGGAGACGAAGCATTCCAGGCAAAAAGCAAGGCCCGCATGATGGAACTCATGAGCGGCGGGACAACGGTGCTGTTTGTATCGCACAACCTGGATCAAATCCGCGAGTTATGCAACAGGGTGATCTGGCTGGATGAAGGAAGGATTAAAATGATAGGAGACAAGAATGAAGTCTGCGATGCTTATAAACTAAGGTGAAGTATATGAATATTAACTATGGAAAGTTCTACGATGAAAATTACTATAAAACATCATTCGGCGAAGTTTCATACCTAGAATCCGATAAATGGATGCCCTTTTTTGAAAATATTGCTGATAACATTGTAAAGAGCTTTCATCCTTCTACTGTTCTTGATGTCGGCTGTGCTATGGGTTATCTTGTGGCTGCTTTACGGGATAGGGGTGTAGAAGCCTACGGTATTGATGTGTCTGAATTTGCAATAAGTAGAGTAAGAGAAGATATAAAACCGTATTGCAGGGTTTGGTCAGCTTTAGATCCTTTACCAGCAGACATGCCTCAGAAATATGATTTATTGGTCACAATTGAAGTGGCAGAGCATCTTTTTGAAGAAGATAGCGCAAAATTCATCGAGTATATTTGCAGTTATTCAGATCATATAATTTTCTCTTCTACATCTGAAGATATTACTGAGAAGACACACTTCAATGTGCAGCAACCGGAATACTGGGCAAAAAAGTTCGCACGTCATTCATTTTTCAAAGATTTATTCACTCCAATGGCATATATTTCAAAACAAGCGGCATTGTATGTCAAGCGCTTTGATATTAGCGATGTAATTCATAATTACGAGATGAGGTTAAGATTGGAGCAATCGAGATTTGAAAAACAACTAAAGCATTATGATACCTTTTATTGCAATCTTTTTTATGATATAGGAGAAGGTTTTAATAACAGGCATGTACTGCAGAGCCAAGAGTTTAATAAGGGAGAACAAGTTAATATTACAATGCAATTAACACCAGGTACAAAATCATTACGCTTTGATCCGGTGGAGGGAAAGTGTTGCATAGTAAAAGGCCTCCAAGTAGTTACAAATCATGGAGTTGTAACACCAATCAATATAAATGGAACAAAGATAGATGAGTTTGACATTTTTGATACGACAGATCCACAATTTGTTATTGATTTGAACGGTATTAATACAAACTGGGTAAGAATACAAGCATTTGTCTATCCATTTGATGAAATTGATATTCAGGTTTTGCTGGCGAGATTTCGCTATTTCAGTAATATAGTAAGAGATGAGTTGTTAAGAAAAGAAGCTGAAATTCGTACAATAACAAGTAAGTATATGGCATCAGCAGAGAAAATAAATGATTTAGAAAAAGAAATAAACAAACTTAAGTATGAAATAGAAACCATATCAAATCAGTATATTATTCTACAAAACACGTATAAAGAAATCTCGAATTCTGCATTTTGGAAAGTTACTAAGCCTTGCAGACTCTTTTTAGATACAATTAAAAAGCTTAGAATAATAAGAATATTGAGCAAAGTAAAGCTCTCAATTAAGCACCATGGGTTTAAATATACCGTGAAAAAAATAAAGAGCAAAATATTAGGCTATAGGTCGCCAGATATAACCATATATAAATTTTTAGAAAAATTGAGTAAGGACGAGGAGGAATATCAGAGAAATTTTAGTTTTAACAATCGGATAAAGATTAGCATAATCGTCCCTACATATAATACGAAGAAAGAGTATCTACACGATTTGATAGAATCAGTCATGCGCCAAACATATGATAACTGGGAACTATGTATTGCTGATGGAGGAAGTTATGCGCAAACCGTTAAAGAACTAAAAAAACTCTGCGGATCCGATTCCAGGATAAAGCTTAAACTATTAAGCGAAAATAAAGGTATTGCCGGGAATACAAATGAGGCTTATTCATTGTCTACAGGCGACTTTATCGTATTACTGGATCATGATGACTTTTTATCAAGAGATGCGTTATTTGAAATTGCTAAGAGTGTTAATGAAACACCTGACGTAGATTTTATTTACAGCGATCGGGCGGTATTTTCAGATGAAACGAAGAAGATATTAGCGTTTCATTACTTCCCGGCTTTTAGCCCAGAATATTTAAGAAGCTGTAATGACACCAGCCACTTAACGGCTTTTTCAAGAAGAATCCTGGAAGAAGTAGGATTTGAAAGAGAAGGTTATGATGGAAGTCAAGACTATGAACTGGAACTGAGAGTGGTCGAAAAAGCAAGAAGAATAGTGAACATACAAAAAGTTCTTTATTTTTGCAGGGCGTGTGAAGGTTCCGTTGCATTGAATCCTGAGAGTAAATACTATGCATATGAAGCAGGAAGAAAAGCGATTAGTGAGCATATTGCAAGAATTGGGTATCCCGGCGATGTGGAGTTTTTAAAAGACACATTTTCATATAGAATAAGGTATAAAATATTAGAAAAATATAAAGTATCTATCATAATTCCAAATAAAGACCATATTGAGGCTCTGCGAAAGTGTATAGATTCAATATTTGAAAAGACAACATATGATGATTATGAAATAATAATCGTAGAGAATAACAGTACTCTACCTGAAACCTTCGCGTATTACGATAGCTTGAAGGACCATAAAAACGTAAAAGTTTTGTATTACCCGGAAAAAGAGTTTAATTTTTCAGCAATAAACAATTGGGCAGTGGAAAGAGCAAACGGTAATATAATCCTTCTTTTGAATAATGATGTCGAAGTGATTACTGAAAATTGGCTAACAGAAATGCTGATGTATGCCCAAATGAACGAAGTGGGAGCCGTTGGTGCTATTCTGATCTATCCAAACAATACCTATCAACACACCGGATTATTCATCGGGTTAGGAGGTCATATTGCTTCCAGTTTTGATCATGGAAAGAATATAACTGATAAAGGATATATGAGGCGTCTTGTGATGCCGCAGAATTACAGTGCAGTAACGGGCGCTTGCCTTATGATTAAGAAAGATGATTATATTCGTGTTGGCGGCCTTGATGAAGTTGATTTTAAAATTGGACTAAACGATGTTGATTTTTGTCTTAAGCTTAGGGAACTCGGGAAAAGGAATGTAGTCACTCCATATGCAAGGCTTTATCACTATGAAAGCTTATCAAGAGGAAGCGATCAATATGGGGAGAATCACAAGAGATATCAAGCCGAGTGTGAGAAGTTCCGTAAAAAATGGGAGAAGTATTTCATTAATGGAGATCCATACTTGAACAAAAATATGATAAACGGTTAGGGGTTATAATATGGCAACTGTTTATTTCACAAGTATAGTAGCTAATTATTTTGCAAAAGCGCGTGTATTATGTAACACTCTAAAAAAATATAACCCGCAGGCAAAATTCGCCTTGGCTATATCCGATGATATTCCGGCGTTTGTTGATATGCAGACGGAGCCGTTCGACTATTTGATAGAAACTAAAAAAATTGAGGATATTGAATACAAAGACATATTCTTCTTCAAGCACACTGTCACTGAACTTTGTACTGCTGTAAAACCTTTAGTGGCGCTTAAAATCATTGAGCTTTTTAATGCAGATAAGGTAATTTATTTAGATCCGGATATTGCAGTTTTCAATAGTCTTAATGAATTAGAAGGCTACCTGGATAAATACAGTATCATATTAACACCACATCAACTGCATCCGGAAGAGCATGATCTGTATGTAAGGGAAAATGAAATACTATTCTTGAAAAGAGGTACCTTTAACCTTGGCTTTTTTGGGGTTAAGGCAGATGAGGAAGGATTACGTTTTTTAAAGTGGTGGAATTCTCGCTTAATGTATTATTGCTTTGATGATAATTATGATTTACTGCCTGAACTTGCACGTGATGGCTTGCTTGGACTTTTTACCGATCAAAAATGGATTGATTTAGTGCCAAGCTTCTTTGATAATTACTATATCATAAAGGAACCTGGTTATAACACTTGCACATGGAATCTTTCCCATCGAAAAATCAGAAGAATCAATGACGAAATGTTTACCGTAAATGATAAGCCGTTATACTTTTTCCATTTTTCCGGATTTGATTCTGGAGGCCATTACAATGAAGTTGAAAAACATTTGCAATACTATCCGGATAACTCTGACATCAGATACTTGAGCCGTTGGTATGAAAAACAGCTTAAGGAAGCGCAACAAGATAGATTTGGCCAGTTGAAATATAATAATATATACTACTCAAATGGAGAAATAATACAGGATTTTGAGAGGAAAATACTGCATATACGAAAGGACGTTTATCATCTTTTTCAGAATCCGTATCAAGTTACAGATGGATTTTGCTACTATAATTGGGTAAGAACTGAATATAAAAAGTGGTTTGAGTACTTTTCCGATAAAAAATCAGAATATAACAAACGCAATAGGCGAGAAAGAATTATTAATCTTTTATTGCCTTTGAAGAGTAAACGACGGTTATGGGCAAAAAAACTATATAGAACACTCCAAAGTAAGGGGATCATAAAAAAATGAATTGAGACTGTCCCTAAATTTGTGTAAACCTCCATTACGGTGTAGAATAGAAGCACCGTAATGGAGGTTTAATATTATGGCAAGAAGGAATCGTACCCCAGAAGAAAACGCACGAAGAGAAAAG
>Ga0134100_1000129_pt1 | contig 90103 bp, 83 predicted proteins | sample 11_taG_2_FD_94444 | JGI IMG/M metagenome (GOLD analysis project Ga0134100, IMG submission 94444) | Switchgrass degrading microbial communities from high solid loading bioreactors in New Hampshire, USA - 11_42_5_180_A3 metaG | ecosystem: Engineered > Bioreactor > Semi-continuous > Anaerobic >...
CAGAGGGTGCAGGGGACCCCGTGTCAATAGGAACGTGGAATAAATGCGGTAAATTTTGTACAAACATTATTGCAGTTGTTTTGTATAGAAAAAAAGTTGCCAACGATTACTTGACAGAAACTATTGTTCCGGCTTGTATTGTTAGCTTAACCAAAATGTGATATGATTACATGGGTAAGTTCATCTAATTGTGGATTTGTTTTCAAATATTATATACAGGTGATAATATGAATAACAAAATTGATATACTGGGCGTTCAAATTGATTCGGTTAATCTTTTGGAAGCCGAAAGAAAAGTACTGGAATTCTTAAAAGAAGATAAATCTCATATGATTTTTACACCCAATTCAGAAATTATTATGATGGCTCAGAACGATCCATACCTTATGGAAGTTTTAAACAGTGCCGACATGCTTATTGCAGATGGCATAGGGGTTGTTTATGCATCAAGAGTACTGGGAAAACCAATCCCGGAGAGAGTAGCCGGTTTTGATTTGGCTTCTAATTTAATTCCTAAATTGGCGGATATGAACTATTCTTTATATATTTTCGGAGGTGCGCCGGGAGTTGCCGAGGCGGCTAAAGAAAAATTAGAGTCAAAAAATCCGGGGCTTCGCATTGTAGGAATACATGACGGATATTTTGATGCACAAAAGGAAAAGGAGATCATTCATGATATTAACGAAAAGAAGCCGGATGTGCTTTTTGTGTGCCTTGGAGCTCCCAAACAGGAGAAATGGATTTTTGAAAACAGGGATAAATTAAAGGCTAAGGTTTGTATGGGAATTGGCGGAAGTGTTGATGTATTTGCAGGAAAGACAAAAAGAGCTCCTTTATTGTTTCAAAAAATGGGGCTTGAATGGTTTTACCGGCTTCTTAAAGAACCTTGGAGATACAAGAGAATGCTTGCATTGCCAAAGTTCGCGATTACTGTGTTGTTAAAGGGAAAAAGACAAGGGTGACAATATAAGGGGGATACCTATGAAATCAAAGATGCATGTAGAGCTGCTGCAATATACACCGGAACCTGAAAAATTAATTGCAGCTGCAGCTAAATTATGCTATTCAAGTTCAAACATTGATGATATTATGAGCGGTCTGGACAAGGAAAAAACCGATAGCTTTTTGAAAATGCTTTTAGATTTAGGTCATGAGAGTCCGATTGAGCATGTCAGCTTCACCTTTGGTATTGAGGGCGTGAGCAGAAGCTTGCTTGCCCAGCTTACCAGGCACAGGCTGGCAAGCTACAGCGTGAAGTCTCAGAGATATGTGAAAGAAGGACAATTTGAATATGTTATTCCTCCGGAAATTGAAGGCATACCGGAAGCAAGGGAGAAGTTTCTGTTTGCCATGGAACAGGACCAAAAGCTGTATGACGAGATTACGGATATTCTCATGAAAAAGCATTATGATGATTTTTTAAAGCAGGGAAAATCGGAAAAACAGGCAAAAACCATGGCTGAGAAGAAAGCCATAGAGGATGCCAGATATGTATTGCCCAATGCATGCGAAACGAAAATTGTAATGACAATGAATGCAAGAAGTCTTTATAATTTCTTCAGGCATCGCTGCTGTGAAAGGGCGCAATGGGAAATAAGAGAGCTTGCAGTTGAAATGCTCAGGCTTGTTAAAGAGGTTGCACCTACATTGTTTAAAAATGCAGGCCCAGGCTGTGTTGCAGGTCATTGCCCGGAAGGAAAAATGAGCTGTGGGAAGATGCTTGAAAAGAAATCTTTTTTCAGTACTTTATAAAGGAGAATACTATGGGAAAGATATTCTGCTTAATGGGAAAAAGCAGTTCCGGAAAGGATACAATATTTAAAGAGCTAATTAAAGATAAAGATTTGAATTTAAAGCCACTAATACCGTATACAACAAGACCTATCAGAAAAAATGAAACAAACGGTGTGGAATATTATTTTATCGATGAACCGACGCTTGAAGAATTCAAAAAAAGGAATAAAGTTATTGAATTAAGGGAGTATAATACGGTGCAGGGGAAGTGGTACTATTGTACCGTTGATGATGGTCAATTGGATTTGGAGAATAATAATTATTTAATTATTACGACCATTGAGGCATTTAAAAATTTACGAGCCTATTTTGGATCTGAACGAATATTTCCCATTTATATACATGTGGATGACGGAATCCGACTTGCAAGAGCACTGAAAAGAGAACAGAAACAGTCATCACCGGATTATGCCGAACTTTGCAGAAGGTTTTTGGCGGACCATAATGATTTTAGCACTGAAGTACTAAAAGAGAACGGTATTACTAAGGCTTATGAAAATAATAATTTCAGAAAATGTGTTAACAGCATTAAACGTGATATAAAAATGAACATGTAAATTAAATATTGCATGGCAAATATACATGTGATACTATAAATATAAAATTAAAAATTAAGATTTGGAGGCATTTATATGATTACAGGTATTGAGCATGTTGCAATATATGCAGCGGATACTGCTGCATTAAAAGATTGGTATATGAAAATGTTTGATTTTAAAGTTGTCTATGACAATGGCAAAGGTACATATTTTTTGTTGGCTCCAAACGGCGCAATGATTGAGTTTGTTAAAGCAAGTGAAATCGGTGAAAAAATGGGCGATAAAGTAAGCGGTATAAGGCATCTTGCGTTATCTGTGGACAATTTTGAAGAAATGGTCGATAAGCTGATGGCCGAGAAGGTAGAAATCGTTGCAGAGCCTGTAGTTTCTTCAAAAGGAATAAAAACCTTCTTTTTCAGAGACCCTGAGGGAAACGTACTGCACTTGATATACAGGCCGGAGCCTTTGGTTAAATAAGTGTATAAAAATGCAAAATAATGTTGAAATTTAACAAAAAAAACTTGCATCTGTTTATTATTCGTAGTAAGATAATGTAGATGATTTTATTTGCGAAGCTTTAGCGTTTCAAACATATATTCTATGTTATGATATGTTTAGAAGCGCTTTAATTTTTTTAACGTGTTCAAGCAGATGTATAGGAAGAAAGGAGTCAATAGTTGACATGCAAAATGATGCAAATAGCTGTAATAAGAAAATAACCGATTATTTTAGCTGTAATGTATTTAATGACGCTGTAATGAGAGAGCGACTTCCCAAATCAACATATAAAGCTTTAAGAAAAACAATTGATGAAGGAGTGCCGTTAAATCCTGCCAATGCGGAAATTATTGCAAATGCGATGAAGGATTGGGCGATTGAAAGGGGTGCAACCCATTATACACATTGGTTCCAGCCTTTAACCGGTGTAACTGCGGAAAAACATGATGCATTTATTTCTCCAAGTACCGATGGGAAAGTAATTACGGAATTTTCCGGAAAGGAGCTTTTTAAAGGGGAGGCAGACGGTTCTTCTTTTCCTTCCGGAGGATTAAGAGCTACTTTTGAAGCGAGAGGATATACGGCATGGGATTGTACATCACCTGCGTTCCTTAAGGAGGATGCGGCAGGTGTTACTCTTTGTATTCCAACGGCTTTTTGTTCATATATGGGTGAATCATTGGACAATAAAACACCTTTGCTGCGTTCCATGGAGGCGATTTCCAAACAGGCCTTAAGAATCCTCAGGCTGTTTGGAAATAATCAAGTTACCAAAGTTATTACAACTGTTGGTCCTGAACAGGAATATTTTCTCGTAGACAGGGAGCTGTTTAAAAAGCGAAAGGATCTTGTATTTACGGGAAGGACCCTCTTTGGAGCAAAACCGCCAAAAGGTCAGGAGTTGGACGATCACTATTATGGTTCCATTAAGGAAAGGGTTTCCTTGTTTATGAAGGAGCTTGATATAGAGCTATGGAAGCTTGGGGTTTCTGCTAAAACCAAACATAATGAGGTAGCTCCTGCACAGCATGAGTTGGCTCCTATTTATAACACAACCAATATTGCCGCCGACCATAATCAGCTTACCATGGAAATAATGAAAAGAGTAGCACATAGACACGGTTTTGCTTGTCTGCTTCATGAAAAGCCATTTGCAGGTATTAATGGCTCCGGTAAGCATAATAACTGGTCCATGTGTACGAATGATGGGCAGAATCTTTTGGAACCAGGAAAGACGCCTCATGAAAATGCACAGTTTCTTGTTTTCCTTTGTTCAGTTATAAAAGCAATTGACGAATATCCGGAATTGTTAAGATTATCTTCTGCCAGTGCAGGAAATGACCATCGATTGGGTACCAATGAAGCTCCTCCTGCAATCATTTCAATCTATCTCGGAGAACAATTAATGGATATTCTGGAACAGTTGGAGAATGAAGGAGAGGCAAGCAGTTGTAAGCAAGGCGGAGTACTGCAGGTTGGAGTAGCTACGTTACCGGTGCTTCCTAAGGACTCTACCGACAGGAATCGAACATCACCGTTTGCTTTTACCGGTAACAAGTTTGAATTCAGAATGGTACCGTCATCCGCCTCCATTTCGTTCCCTAATGTCGTTATCAATACGATTGTTGCAGAGAGTTTGTCGCAAATAGCCGACCGGCTGGAGAAGGCAGAAGATTTTAACTCAGAAATTAATGCACTGTTGGGAGAAATTGTTGCAAAACATAAGCGAGTCATCTTCAATGGAAATGGTTATTCTGAGGAATGGGTGAAGGAGGCTGAAAGAAGGGGTCTTCCGAATATAAGATCTACGGTGGAGGCAATTCCTCATATTATCAGTGAAAAATCCATAAAGCTCTTTGAAAAGCATGGTGTATTTAACAAGGCAGAATTATACTCCAGATATGAAATTTTGCTTGAACAGTATATTAAGCAAATAAATATTGAAGCATTAACCATGCTTGATATGGCAAAACGGGAGATTTTGCCGTCTGCTATAAAATATATAGGGAAATTGTCCGATACGATTAATTCCGTTAAGGCTACAGGTACAGGTGCGGTCACCGGCTTCCAGGAGGAGCTGTTAAAAGAATTATCAATAACTGCTGAATCATTTAGCAGAAATATAAAAGTCCTGGAAAAAGCATTGAATGATGCTCATGAAATTGATGTGGATCTTTATGCGCAGGCATGTGCTTTCAGGGATAACGTATGCACGGCTATGGAACTGCTAAGGGCCGATGGTGACAAAATTGAAACAATGGTGGATGCATCCATGTGGCCAATGCCTACTTATGCAGACTTACTATATGAGATTTGAATGTAAAAAGGCTGCATTGATAAATTTTTGATGGATTAAAGCAAGATACATTGAATAAAACAGAAATGAAAGCAGAATATAATGAATAAGGTAGATTTTTTTAAACTCATTTAAGGAAATTTCTAAATTTAAAAAGAAAAAAGCAGAAATTTCCTATTCGATATAAAAAATAGCAGTTCGCAATGGATGATACCATCTTATTGCCGAACTGTTTATTATTATAGTTTGCAGGGTACCCAGGTAAGGATTAAACAAGGAGAGATAGAATGACTGAAATTGAATTAATTGCACCGACGCTTTTTGGACTGGAATCCATTACGGCGAGGGAAGTCCGTAATCTTGGATATGAAACAATTTCTGTTGAGGATGGAAAAGTAACATTTAAAGGTGATGAATATGCAGTATGCAGGGCTAATCTGTGGCTCAGAACTGCAGAAAGAGTGCTGGTTAAAATCGGAGAGTTTAATGCTTTCACTTATGACGAGCTTTTCGAACAAACAAAAGAACTGCCCTGGGAAAATTGGATTCCGGAAAATGCAAGGTTTCCGGTTAAGGGACATTCTTTAAAATCCAAACTATACAGCGTACCGGACTGCCAGTCCATTATTAAAAAGGCTGTTGTGGAAAGCCTGAAGCAAACATACAATAAAACATGGTTTAATGAAAACGGTCCGCTGTATCAAATACAGTTTTCATTAATCAAAGACAAAGTTATACTTATGCTGGATACAAGCGGCGAAGGATTGCATAAAAGGGGTTACCGGGAAAACTCAAATGCTGCTCCTTTGAGAGAAACCCTTGCTGCTGCGTTGGTCATGCTAAGCTATTGGAGGCATGATAAACCTCTTATTGATCCGTTCTGCGGGTCAGGTACAATTCCCATTGAAGCAGCGCTTATTGGTTCAAATACTGCACCGGGTCTGGAAAGAGAGTTTTCGGCATCAAATTGGGAGAGGATTTCAAAGGAGCTTTGGTGGAAGGCAAGAAAAGAAGCTCATGAAAGTATTGTTAAAGACAGAGAGCTTAATATCATTGGTTCGGACATAGATCCTGAAGCGGTGAAGCTATCAAAAGAAAATTCGGCATTGGCGGGAGTGAACCAATACATCACATTTAAAACACTTGATGTTCAGCAGATTAAGAAAACCGGTGAATATGGATGTATTATTTGCAATCCTCCTTATGGTGAGCGTCTGGGCGATATAAAGGAAGCGGAAAAGCTTTATGCTCAAATGGGAAGGGTTTTCAGAAATTTTGATACATGGTCTTATTATGTGTTGACTTCCCATGAAAAGTTTGAGAAATATTTTGGCCGGAAAGCCGATAAAAAGAGGAAGCTATATAACGGAATGATAAAATGTGATTTGTATCAATATTATGGACCAAAGCCGGTCAAAAACGGAACATAAAGGGCGGACCACAATACAGTCCGCCTATCGTATTTTATTTGTTTTTGTCTTTGTCTTTTTCTCTTATTTCAACTCTTCTGATTTTACCGCTGATGGTCTTAGGCAGTTCATCAACAAATTCAATGATTCTCGGATACTTATATGGAGCAGTAACCTTCTTTACGTGATTTTGAAGCTCAATTTTCAATTCTTCGGAAGGGGTATATCCCTTTGCAAGAACAATAGTAGCTTTTACTACTGCACCTCTGATTGGATCAGGAACTCCTGTTATAGCTGTTTCAAGAACAGCAGGATGTTCAAGAAGGGCACTTTCTACTTCAAACGGACCAATTCTATAGCCTGAGCTTTTAATAACGTCATCGGCGCGCCCAACATACCAAAAATACCCGTCTTCGTCTTTCCATGCCATATCTCCGGTATAGTACAGTCCGTCATGCCATATACTTTCAGTTTTCGCCTTGTCTCTGTAATATCCGTCAAACATACCTATGGGTTTATGTTTGTCGGTACGGATAACAATTTGTCCTTCCTCTCCTACATCACAGGAATTGCCGTTTTCATCAACTATGTCTATGTCATATCCGGGAGCAGGCTTGCCCATTGAACCCGGACGAGGCTCTATCCACGGAAAATTTCCAAGAACAACGGTTAACTCCGTCTGTCCGTATCCTTCCATCAGTTTAATCCCTGTAGCTTTTAGGAACTGATAATATATCTCAGGATTGAGAGGTTCACCTGCAATTACACAATATTTTAAGGAAGATAAATCATATTTTGTAAGGTCCTCTTTGATAAGAAATCTGTATATGGTCGGAGGTGCGCAGAAAGTAGTTACTTTATGCTCTGATATAACCTTCAGAAGCTCTGACGGAATAAATTTATCATAATCATAGACAAATACGGCAGCACCTGCAAGCCATTGGCCGTATATTTTTCCCCATACGGCTTTTGCCCAGCCTGTATCGGCTACGGTAAGATGCAAGCCGTCTTCCGTTACATTTTGCCAGTATTTCGCCGTAACAATATGACCCAAAGGATAGGTAAAATTATGCTGTACCATTTTTGGTTGACCTGTGGTACCTGAAGTAAAGTATAGTAATGAAATATCGTCATTTGTCGGAAGTTCTTCTTCAGAAGGCTTTATAAAAATATCGCTTGCAGATTCCAGTTCTTTATGAAAATCAATCCAGCCGTCACGCTGTCCGCCCACAACAATTTTGTATTTCAGAGAAGGGGATTCAGCCTGAGATGCATCGATATGCTCAAGGACCTCCGTTTCAGCGACGGCAACAATGGCCTTAATATCCGCAGCATTGTTCCTATATACGTAATCCTTTTTTGTCAACAGATGAGTAGCAGGAATACATATAGCACCTATTTTATGAAGTGCAAGAATACAAAACCAGAATTCGTAATGCCTTTTCAGTACAAGCATTACGGGGTCCCCTTTTTTAATACCGATGGACCTGAAAAAGTTAGCGGTTTTGTCGCTGTAATATTTCAACTGAGAAAAGGTAAAAGTAGCATGTTTGCCTTCTTCGTTACACCATACAATTGCAGTTTTATCAGGAGAAATGCTTGCAATTTCATCCACTACATCATAAGCAAAATTAAATCTTTCCGGAACATTTATCTTGAAATTATTATAAAAAACTTCATAGGATGAAAAATTCGTTCGTGATACATATTTATCCAACAACATATTATCGTCCTCGCTTTTCATGATTTTTCTTTAGAGTATTACTGCAAGAAATTTTGCAGTCTTTCCATTTAAAGCTTGCATTCCGTGGGGATAGCTTGAATCGAAAAATAAGGAATCTCCCTCGTTTAATATTAGCTCATGTTTGTCAATTACAACCTTCAGGGTGCCTTCGATTACATAGTTATATTCCTGGCCTGGGTGGGAGTTAAAGTGAATTTCGTTATCAGGATGAGGTTCAACGGTTACCAAAAAAGGTTCGGCTTTCTTATGTGCAAAGTTATATGCAAGGCTTTGGTACTTATAATCTTTTCTCCTGTCTACATCAAGGCCTTTTCCGTTTCTTACAAGGGAATAAATATGAAGCTTGGGTGCACCGCCTGTTAAAATGGCAGTAAGTTCAACATGAAACTTATTGGCAACAAGATACAAAAAGCTGACAGGAATATCGACATCTCCGCTCTCATATTGCTTATATTGTTCTACGCTGATATTAAACTCTTTAGCCAAATCTTCAATAGATATTCCTGCAATTTCACGAAGTTCTTTGATTCTTTGGGCTATTTGTTTAATCTGTTCATACATAAAAAACACTCCTTTCAATCTCAAGCATTACATTGATTTCATCATACCAAATATCAAAAATAAATGGAATAATAGGAATACAAAAAAGCACGAAAAATATTGTTAATAAATGTAAATTAGCAAATTACATTAAAATATCAAGAATAGAATATGAAGCATTATTGTAATTATTTCATTGAATTAATTATCTGGTAAGAGAAAAACTATATACATAAAATAATTCAGGAGTGGTAATACCATGGAAAATTCACATAAAAAAAGGACGATTTTATTATGTCTTTTTTTTCTTAGTATGTTATTTGCAGCCTGCAGTAAATGGACAGGGCATAATAAAACTGGTGAAAATGCTCAAACGCCTACACCTGTCCCTGAGTCAATTGCTTTGGATTATCCAATATCAACACCTGAGCCCACCATTGTACCAACACTTGAACCAACACATGTGCCAACTCCTGTTCCGGAACCGGATGTACCTGTTAATGCAAAGCTAAGTACTTTTTCAACCAATATATTGGATAAAAGCTGGTCAAGAATCAATAATATAAAGATTGCTACCAAAACCATAAACGGATACATTGTAAAACCGGGTGAAACTTTTTCATTTAATGGTGTTTTGGGGGAAAGAAGTAAGGAAAAAGGATATAAAAAAGCAAAGGCTATTGTAAATAACAAGAGGGTATACGAAGAAGGAGGAGGAGTATGCCAGGTAAGCAGTACATTGTATAATTCAGTACAGCAGGCCGGTCTGGAGGTGCTGGAAAGACACTCCCATACCAAGGAAATTCACTATTTGCCTTTAGGTCAGGATGCAGCCGTAGCGTATGGTTCATTGGATTTTAAATTCAAAAATACAAAAAGCTATCCCATAAAAATTGAAGTCTATGTGATGGATTATAAAGTGATAGCGTCAATAATAAGGGCAGAATGATACAATGTCTGAAAGACAGTTAGGATAATTTATATGGCATGGGCGGGCACCTCTGTCCGCCTTCTATTCAGGATATGTCTGCGCAAATCAAGTTTATTCTAAATACCATGCCTTTAAATCATTTTAAAATATGAATAATGACTTGATTTGTGAGTAACATGATATATAATTAATTAAGAGAAAATTAAATTGATTAAAAAAGGAGGACAAAATAATGGCAAAAATACAATTTGATTATTCAAAAGCGCTTGGTTTTATCAATGAGCATGAGATAGAGTATATGGAGGGCATGGTTAAGAATGCTCATGATATGATACATAAAAAAACAGGTGCGGGAAATGATTTTCTGGGATGGGTTGATTTGCCCAATCATTATGACAAGGATGAATTTGAAAGAATTAAAGCTGCGGCTGAAAAAATAAAGTCCGATTCGGATGCCTTAATCGTAATAGGTATAGGCGGATCGTATCTTGGTGCAAGAGCAGCAATTGATATGCTTGGTCATTCCTTTTATAATATGCTTCCTAAGGATAAAAGAAAAACTCCTGAAATATATTTTGCAGGCAACAGCATAAGCTCTACGTATCTTTGCGATTTGATAGAGCTTGTCAAAGACAAGGAAATATCCATCAATGTAATATCCAAGTCAGGAACTACCACAGAACCTGCCATTGCTTTCAGAATTTTCAGAGAACTGCTTGAGCAGAAATATGGTAAGGAAGAAGCTAAAAAACGAATATATGTAACCACCGATAAAGCAAAAGGTGCGCTGAAAAAACTTGCAGATGACGAGGGATATGAAACCTTTGTGATTCCTGATGATATTGGCGGCAGATATTCTGTATTGACTGCTGTAGGCTTGCTCCCAATTGCCGTAAGCGGTGCGGACCTGGATCAAATTATGAAGGGAGCACAGGATGCGGCTCAAGCTTATTCAAATCCTTTATTGATGGAAAATCCTTGTTATCAATATGCTGCTGTAAGAAATATTTTATACAGGAAAGGCAAAACGACGGAACTAATGGTAAATTACGAGCCTTCCCTGCATTATTTTGCCGAATGGTGGAAGCAGTTATATGGTGAAAGCGAAGGAAAGGATAATAAAGGTATTTTTCCGGCAGCGGTTGACTTTTCTACAGATTTGCATTCTATGGGACAATATATTCAGGAAGGTCTTCGAAACATCTTTGAAACCGTTCTCACTGTTACAATCCCAAGAAAGGATATTACCATAAAAGAAGATAAAGAAAATATCGACGGGTTAAATTTTCTGACAGGAAGGACAATGGATTTTGTTAATAAAAAGGCATTTGAAGGTACATTATTGGCACATACCGACGGAGAAGTGCCTAATTTAATTGTTACGATACCTCAGTTGGATGAATATAATCTGGGTTCTCTTGTATATTTCTTTGAAAAGGCTTGCGGTATCAGTGGTTATTTATTGGGTGTCAACCCGTTTAATCAGCCGGGAGTTGAGGCATATAAGAAAAACATGTTTGCGCTTCTTGGCAAACCCGGATATGAAAAAGAGAAAGAAGCTTTAGAAAAAAGACTTAACAAGTAAATATGTTAAATGTGTACAAAAATATTGAAGATATATTGCCGGTATTTAATAAAAATGCTAAAAAACCTTGATATTATTTCTGAAATGTTGTATGTTAAATATGAGGAAGTATATTTTTAAAAGGAGGAAATGCAAGATGATCAAAATTCTTATGGGTGAGAAGGGGACAGGGAAGACAAAGAAACTCATTGATATGGCAAATCGGTCGGTATCGCAGAGTTCCGGTGACGTAGTATTTATTGACAAAGGTACTCGTTATATGTATGACTTAAGCCATGAAATAAGATTTATTGATGTTTCTCAGTTTGAAATTGAAGACCTTTATGTTTTCTATGGTTTTATATGTGGAATTATAGCCGGTAATTTTGATATATCGCAGATATACATAGACAGAATTTTTAATATTGTTGATGATAGCATGGACTCCTTGAAAAAGTTTTTAATTGATATAGAGAAGATTTCCCAGGATTTTAATATTGAATTTGTAATGACGATCAGTGGTGATGCAGCTTTAGCTCCTGAATATGTAAAGCAATACATTGCTTAGTAATAACTAAAGAAAACAAGTAGTATAAAGCAATACTACTTGTTTTTTTGTCTTTACAAGATTAAAGTTTTGTATTATTATGTAAGGGTGTATAAGCATGTTGTTTATCCTTTTAACAGAGAATAAACAACAATCTTGGAGGGTGATTTATGCTATATCAAAGTACTAGGGATAGAAATATTGTGGTGGAATCAGCATATGCAATAAAACAGGGTATTGCTCCTGACGGTGGATTATTCGTTCCACAGGAGATACCGACACTTACAACCGGTGACATTTCAAGATTAGCAGGTTTAAATTATAACGCAAGAGCAGTGGAAATTTTAAAGCTGTTTTTGACGGACTTTACTCAGGATGAAATAAAAGACTGTGTGGATAAAGCATATAATAAAGAAAAATTTGAAACAGAAAATATTGCACCAGTTTATAAGCTGAATAATAATGTTTATTTTCTTGAGCTGTGGCATGGTCCCACTTGTGCTTTTAAGGATATGGCACTTCAGATACTCCCGCATTTGTTGATTAAGTCGATTCAAAAAACGGGTGAAAACAGTGAAGTTGTTATTCTTGTTGCTACTTCGGGAGATACCGGAAAAGCTGCTTTGGAAGGCTTTAAAAATGTTGATTGGACAAGGATTATTGTTTTTTATCCTGATAACGGAGTCAGTGAAATACAAAAGCTCCAAATGATAACCCAGGAAGGCAGCAACGTTGGAGTAGCAGCGGTAGAAGGAAATTTTGATGATGCACAAAATGGTGTAAAAGCAATATTTACGGATAATGAGTATGGAAAAGAGCTTGCAACGCATAATTATAAATTATCATCTGCAAATTCAATCAATTGGGGAAGGCTTGTCCCTCAGATTATTTATTATTTTTCTGCATATGCTGACCTGTTAAAGAACGAAGAACTGCAGGAAGGAGAAAAAATTAATGTAGTTGTTCCAACAGGCAATTTTGGAAATATACTTGCTGCATATTATGCCAGGGAAATGGGCTTGCCAATCAATAAGCTGATATGTGCTTCCAATGAAAATAATGTACTGACTGATTTTATCAGAACCGGTGTTTACAACAAAAACAGAAGCTTTAAGACAACAGTGTCGCCATCTATGGACATACTTATATCCAGTAACCTGGAAAGGTTCTTATTTGATATAACAGGTCAGGATTGTGTTCGTATAAAGCAGTGGATGAATGAACTGAACGAGACAGGAACGTACATTGTGCCGGATATAACAAAGCAAAAAATTAAAGAAATTTTCTGGGCAGGCTATTGCAATGATCACGATACTTTAGCAGCGATAAAGGAAACAGATGAAAATTACAGCTATGTAATGGATACTCATACGGCAGTAGGAAAAAATGTTTATGATCAATATGTAAGAGAAACAGGCGATATGACCAAAACAATCATTGCTTCGACCGCCAGTCCTTTTAAATTCAATAACAGTGTGCTTACTGCCTTAATCGGAGAAGAAGCAATAAAAGGAAAAAGTGAATTTGAGCTGCTTGAAATTCTTTCGGAAAAAAGCGGTCTTAGAATTCCTAAATCATTGGCGGAATTAAAAAGCAAAACAATACTCCATAATTTTAAATGTAAAAAAGATGAAATGAAAAGTGTTGTAAATAAAATACTCCATATCTAATGCAGGGGCGACCGGTTTTGGTCGTCTTTGCTGTTTTTGAAGATAATGGCTTGCCAGGGCGCCCCGCATGATAATGTTAGGAATGATTTATTGGTATTTTGGTATAAAAGTTGCACAGTCGGTTTCTTCACTGTCGCGTGCATTTTTTGGTTGTACTTCTATTGAAGAAGCCATGCAATGATCTCCTGTTCCATAGAATTCACATGTGTTAACTACGCATTTTACACCTTCCAAAGGCTGGCCTTTTTTGCTTACTTTATTGTATTCCATGAATATCACTCCTTTCTGTATTATTTTTTCAATATCACATCTAATTATTCTTTATTGTTTTAGTTTATGAATGTCTAATATTGCATTAAATTTTTGCAACTTAATCGCTTGACACTTGCAAAATTAGTATGTTATAATTCCATAAACTATATATTTTCTTGTATGGTAAAGTTTATCGCTTATTTGAATGAGGTGGTGAAGATGTGTTTATATCGGAATGTTTAAGCATAAATAGTGACAAACATCTTGTTATAGGTGGTTGTGATACCGTTGAGTTAGCAAAGAAATATGGTACTCCTTTATATGTTATGGATGAAGGATTAATCAGAAAGAATTGTAAGATATATAAGGATTCAATGGACATGTTTTATGACGGCAATGGCTTGGTTCTCTACGCAAGCAAGGCATTCTCTACCATATATATGTGTAAGCTGGTCGCCGAAGAAGGACTGGGTCTGGATGTTGTTTCCGGCGGAGAGCTATATACCGCATTAAAGGCTGAATTTCCTGTCGAAAAAATTTATTTCCACGGTAATAACAAGACTCCTGATGAACTTCAGCTTGCTATTGATAATAATGTTGGAAGAATAGTAGTTGATAATAAATTTGAATTGGAAATGTTAAATGAAATGGCAGCCAGGTCGAATAAAAGGGTTAAAATACTTTTTCGGATTAAGCCTGGCATTGATGCTCATACCCATGATTTTATTATGACCGGTCAAATTGATTCAAAGTTCGGAGTTGCTCTTGAAAACGGGGAGGCAATGGAGATTGTTGAAAGAGCCCTTGAGCTGAACAATGTGGAAGTTGTTGGCGTACATTGTCACATCGGTTCACAAATTTTTGACCTTGAACCTTTTGAATTGGCTGCAAAGGTTATGATGAATTTTATTGGGGATTTAAAAGATAAGTTTGGTCTGGAGATTAAAGAACTCAATCTTGGCGGAGGCTATGGAATCAAGTATTTACCGGAGCACGACCCGATTCAATATAATCAATATATTGAAGCAGTATCAAAGGTAGTGAAAGAAGTTGCTATAAGAAGGGGCGTGAAGCTTCCGTTTATTCTAATGGAACCGGGACGGTCTATTGTAGCTCCTGCAGGGATTACTTTATATACTGTAGGTGCAGTTAAGGAAATTAAAAATGTCAGAAAATATGTTTCAGTAGACGGCGGTATGGCAGATAATCCAAGATATATTTTATACCAATCGGAGTATGATGCAGTTATTGCAAACAATGCGGATGCTGAAAGGGTAGAAACGGTAACAATAGCCGGAAAGTGCTGCGAGTCGGGAGATATTCTTATAAAGGATATAAAAATGCCTGAGATAAAACCGGGAGATTTTCTTGCTGTTTTAGCTACAGGTGCATATAATTATTCTATGGCAAGCAATTACAACAGAATACCTCGTCCGCCTGTAGTAATGGTAAACAACGGTCAGTCCAGGCTGATTGTGAGGCGTGAAACCTATGAGGATCTGATAAAAAATGATATGGTATAATACAGTATAAGCGGCGTAAAAAGCCGCTTTTTTCGTTGAAATATATAGACACTTTTACAGATTAATACTATAATAAGATATAGAAATATGTTATAAACCTTTTATGGAGTTTGTTTATGAATCAACTTTCTATTAAGCTTGAAGTATTTGAAGGGCCTTTGGATTTATTAATGCATCTTATCCAAAAAAACAAAGTGAATATATATGATATACCGATTTCGGAAATAACGGACCAATATTTGGAGTATTTGTCCCAAATGGAGGAAATGGATCTTGAAATATCCAGTGGATTTTTAGTAATGGCTGCAAATTTATTGTATATAAAATCCCGAATGCTTTTGCCAAAACATTCGGATTCGGAAGAGTCCGACGAAGATCCCCGGCAGGAATTGGTGGACAGGCTTATTGAATACCAGAAGTACAAAGAAGCTTCACAATTCCTTGAGGAAAGAGAAGGCAGAGGACAGTATTATTTTTTCAGAGAGCCTCTACAATTTGAAATATCCGATTCGGAAGATAATAATCTTATTAATTTGTCCATCGAAGAGCTAATAAAAGCATTCAGCCGACTTGTCATGGATAAACGTTTAAAGGCTCCTCCTTCAAAACGTTCTTTTGATGGTATCGTCGGCATTGAAAAAGTCTCTATAAGAACAAAGGCCAAAGAGATTATAAAAATGTTGGAAAACCATCCGCAGGTTTTATTTTTGGATATTTTTAAAGAAATGAAATCAAGAGCAGAGATTGTTGCAGGTTTTTTGGCTGTTCTCGAGCTGATAAAAATGAAAAAGATTATTGCAGAGCAAAAGAAAGACACGAACGAAATATATGTATATTTAGTAAAGCATGGTGAAGGTGATGGAGATTAAAGAAATTGAATCAATTATTGAAGGACTTTTATTTGCTTCAGGAAGTGCTTTATCGTTAGACCGAATATCTGAAATTGTTGAAGTTGATAAAAATACCGTACGTTCCATTATACAAAGAATGATGGATTACTATAATTATGAAAGGCGTGGGCTTCAGATTATTCAATTGGATGATTGCTATCAGTTATGCACTCGTCCGGAATATTATGAATATATAAAAAAGCTGGTGGAACCAAAAATGCACCAGGGATTATCAAAAGCTGCCCTTGAAACATTGACGATTATTGCCTATAATCAGCCTGTTACAAAAAGCAGCATAGACCATATAAGAGGTGTTAATAGTGACGGGGCATTAAGCCGCTTAATTGAAAGAGGCCTTGTGGAAGAAAAGGGAAGGCTGGATGCGCCTGGAAAGCCTATTTTATACGGAACAACTCAGGAGTTTTTAAGATGCTTCAACCTGAGGTCCCTGGATGATCTTCCAATGCTGAATATTGTAAATGAAGATATATGAAGCTGCGTATGAGTAAGAAAATAATGGTAACAATATCCGGATGAGGTGTTACTATGTATTTGTTAATAGTAATTGTAATACTTATGATTATCACGGTTCTTTTAAAAATAAGTATTGCAATAGAATTCTTAAAAACGGGAGAAAAAGGAGAAAATGATACGGTAATTGTTTCAGCTTCAACATTAAAGAATTTGATTAAATTTAAGTTTTCCATCGGAGGTAAAAAAAAATCAAAACTCCGTAAAGCTCCACAAAAGAAGAAAATCAGGTTTTCATTCTCAAAAATGACAGATACTGTTGAAAAAGCTTATCAGAATTATTATTTATATAAGGATGTACTTTTATCCGTAAGAAATTTTATACGGAAAAAATTAATATGCAGTCAACTGGTATTTCATATGGAATTTGGATTAAGTGACGCTGCAGTAACAGGCATGGCATCAGGAGTTATTTGGGGGACGGTATATAATATTTTGGCCGTTATTGACAGTCTTTGTATTCTAAAAGAAACGGATATTAAGATTACCCCTGATTTTAATGAGTTAAAAATGAATATTCGATTATATTGCATATTTGAATTTAGAATAGTACATATTATTACTGTATTTTTTATGTTATTATGGGCTTTTCTTAAGCAAATATTAAATAATAATACATCTATTATAAATAAACAAAAGGCGGTGTGAGAAATGTCAGAACATCCTATTCAAGGTTTAATGGAGACAGCAATGCAAAGTATAAAGGAAATGGTGGATGTCAATACAATTGTAGGCGATGCGGTTGAAGCACCGGACGGTACGGTAATCATCCCTATTTCCAAAGTAACATTCGGTTTTGCAGCCGGAGGTTCAGAATTTGGCAGCAGGTCAGCTGAAAAAGGGGAAGGAAAGGAAGGGGGACCCAAGCTTCCTTTCGGTGGCGGCAGCGGTGCCGGTGTTACAATTAATCCGGTGGCTTTTATGGTTGTAGGACAAGGTCAGATTAAACTTCTTCCGGTTAATACCAATTCATCCGTAGATAAGATTATAGATCTTGTTCCTGAATTGATTGATAAAATTAACGAATCGGTCAGAAAGAAAATTAACGTAAAAAAGAAAATTGAAAAAAACGATGGTGAACAGACTTTTACATCAGAAGTTGAAAATGAATAATTAATGAATAAAAAAAATGCCTGCACATATAAATTTATTATAATATATATGGCAGGTGATTTTTTTGATCAGAAGATTTATTCATGCTTGTTCGTATATATTGATACTGATTGTATTAATATGTTCTGCTGATGTTTCATATGCCGACAATTCTATAAGTTTATCGGCCGCTTCTGCTGTTTTAATGGATAAAGATAGCGGAAGAGTATTATATGAAAAAAATGCCCATAAAAAAATGTCTATGGCAAGCACGACCAAAATAATGACTGCCATTTTAGCGTTGGAAAAAGGCAGGTTGGACGATATGGTAAAAACCAGCACTAAAGCTGCTCATGTGGAAGGATCATCCATATGGCTTGAAGAAGGGGAGAAATTAAGGCTTGAAGATATGATATACGGCTTAATGCTGAGCTCCGGTAATGATGCAGCCATAGCTATTGCAGAACATATCAGTGGCTCTGAGGAAAAATTTGCGGAATTAATGACTCAAAAAGCGCATGAAATTGGTGCTGTTGATACAAGCTTTAAAAACTCCAGCGGATTGGATGCCGAAGGCCATTATACAACGGCATACGATTTGGCTTTAATCACAAGCTATGCTTTAAAAAATGAAAAGTTTGCCGAAATAGTAAAAACGAAAAGGAAGACTATCCCCTGGGAGGGCCACCAATGGAACAGAACGCTGATGAATCACAACAAGCTGTTGAATATGTATGAAGACTGTGACGGCGTAAAAACTGGATATACAAAAAAAACCGGCCGCTGTCTTGTTTCTTCGGCTACAAGAGATCATTGGCAGCTAATCGCTGTCACTTTAAATGCTCCTAATGACTGGGAAGACCATAAGAAACTTTTGGATTACGGTTTTAATAACTATAAATTAACGAAAGTGATTGAAGAAGGGGAATATATGAAAACCCTTCCGATTACCGGCGGAATTGTGGACAGGATTTCCCTTGTTGCTGCATCAACCTTTGAATATCCTATTAAAGAAGGAGAAAAACATAAATTTGATATTACTTATGATGTACCGGATAAAGCAGAAGCACCGATTAGTTATAAGCAGCAGATTGGAAGGATAAATATAAGCTTTGAAGGGAAGCCTTGTGGTTCATTGCCATTAGTATCGGATGATATTATTGACAAGGTAGAGAAAAAAACCATCCAAAAAACTTTCGGCAAGATCATAAAGAACTGGCTTCTATCGTTTTTTTAGATTTTTTATTGCTGGTAAAAACGGAATTTGCTCAATAAACAAAAACAGTTGGATTTTCCAATTGTTTTTTTGTTATAATATATTATCGTGAAGGTGACTGTGGTGTATCTGAAAAACAGAAGGGACTGGTAAAAATGAGGCTGCAAAAATATATAGCACTTTCCGGAATTGCCTCAAGAAGAAAAGCTGAAGAAATGATTCTTGAAGGTCTTGTAAAGGTTAACGGAAATATAGTAAATACACTGGGCACCAAAGTGAATGAAAAGAATGACATTATTGAGGTGGATAATCGAAGAATCACACTTGAAACCAATAAAATATATATTCTTCTTAATAAACCGGCAGGATATGTTTCAACTGTAAAGGACCAATTTAACAGACCTAACGTTATGTCACTGATTGAAGATAAGATCAGTGAAAGGGTTTATCCAGTGGGAAGGCTTGACTATGACACAGAGGGGCTTTTATTGTTAACGAATGACGGTGATCTCACATATAAAATCACACATCCTAAACATAATATAAATAAAATTTATGAAGCTGTCATAATGGGAATCCCTACGGAAGCAGAGCTAAGTAAATTCAGGAACGGACTGCAAATAGAAGACTATACTACGGCTCCGGCATCCATAGAAATTGTTTCTCTTATGAAAAACAAATGTACAGTCAGGATTACCATCCATGAAGGGAAAAACCGTCAGGTAAGAAAAATGTGTGAAGCAATTGGCCACCCCGTTATAAAATTGAAGCGTGTTGCCATAGGAAAGATAAAGTTAAATAATTTGCCGGTTGGAAAATGGCGTTATTTAAATCAAAAGGAAATCGAATATTTGAAGGGGTTGTAATAATATGATAACGATAGAAATAGTTTCAAAAGAGCAGAATCATGAAATCCTATCATTTTTAAATCATTCGGAAGAAACGCTTATTAACCAGGATCATTATTTAATAATGGCTGCAAAAGATAAGGATATGATTCTTGGTGTTGCTATTGCGGAAATAATGGATTCTTATGCAGTTTTAATAGATATTGTTATAGGAAATAGGGAAGATTTACACTTGGAATATGGAATGGGAAAAGCAATATTAAATGCTATTGAACGAAGAGGAATAATGAAGGTGTACTGTTGCAATAATAGATTAGAAGGATTATTAATGAGAATGGGTTTTACTGAAAACACAGGAACTGTTGATGTGCCGTATTCTTTAAAAAGCTGTATAAACCTGTATTATTTGAATTTGAACCATTATTTTACCTCTCATTCATGTGAAAAATAAATCGGGCATGTTGGAAAAAATGTTTGAATTTTTAAACCAATCTGTTATAATCTGTAATGAATGTTTTTAAAAGGAGTGAAGAACAAAATGGAATTATGGTATACTGAAAAACAAACCCCTTATTTGGGAATTACATGCAAGGTAAGTAAAACCCATCACACGGAAAAGACCAAATACCAAGATATGGCATTAATAGAAACAGAGCAGTTCGGAAGGATGCTTGTACTTGACGGTGCCGTACAAACTACAGTTAAAGATGAATTTGTATATCATGAAATGATTACCCATATACCGCTTTTCACTCATCCGAATCCGAAAAAGGTTTTGGTGGTAGGTGGTGGAGATGGCGGTTCCATCAGGGAAATTCTTAAACACCCGTCAGTTGAGAAGGCGGTATTGGTTGAAATTGACGGCTCGGTGGTAGAAGTCAGTAAGAAATATTTGCCTGAGATAAGCTGTGCGTTAGATGACAGCAGAGCGGAGGTTGTTATTGATGACGGCATAAAGTATGTTCAGGAGCATAAAAACGAATTTGATGTAATTGCCGTCGATTCCACTGATCCTGTAGGACCTGCGGTAGGCTTATTTGCACTTGATTTTTACAGAAATATATTCGAAGCCTTAAAAGATGATGGTATTTTTGTTGCTCAGACTGAATCTCCGTTTTTTAATGGTGATTTAATAAAGAGAGTTTTTAAAGACATTCAATCAATATTTCCGATTACACGTTTATATCTTTGTTCTATACCTACATATCCGAGCGGATTGTGGAGCTTTACCATGGGTTCAAAAAAATACGATCCTTTAGAAACCAATGTAGATAGAATTCCTGAAATGGATACGAAATATTATTCAAAAAGAATTCATAAATCCGTCTTTGCTTTACCACGGTTTGTTGAGGATTTATTAAAATAGATGGAGGCAATTGATGTTTACCGGAGAAACTTTAAATACAAGGTTTATGGGAAGTGTAAATCATTATGAGAATGCTGACATTATATTAGTCGGTGTTCCCATGGATTTTACGTGCAGTTTCAGGCCAGGTACCAGATTCGGGCCGCAAAAAATACGGGAAATCTCCATTGGAATAGAGGAATACAGTATTTACATGGATAAGGACCTGGCTGACAAAAAATATTATGATGCAGGAGACCTGGATTTGCCTTTTGGAAATGTGGATAGATGTCTGGAGATAATAGGAGATGCATGCAGGCAGATATTAAAAGATAATAAATTTCCTTTATTCATTGGAGGAGAGCATCTTATCAGTTTACCGCTTATAAGAGAAGCATATAATAAATATGGTGATGAAATGCTTCTGCTGCATTTTGATGCGCATGCGGATCTCAGGGAAAACTATATAGGCGAATGCAACTCTCATGCTTCGGTTATAAGAAGGGTAACCGAATTTATCAATGGTCAGAATATATATCAATTTGGAATTCGTTCAGGTACGAAAGAGGAATTTGAATTTGCAAAAGAAAATACAAATTTATTTTTGTTTGATGTATTGGAACCACTGAAGTCAGTAATAGGTCAATTTGGCAGCAGACCTGTTTATGTAACGTTGGATATCGATGTTGTGGACCCGGCTTTTGCCAACGGTACAGGCACGCCTGAACCAGGAGGCTGCACATCAAGAGAAATCCTGCAGGCTGTTACTGAAATGAGCAGCCTTAATATCATTGGATTTGATTTGGTTGAAGTATCCCCGATATTTGACCAGTCCGACAGAACAGCGCTTTTGGCTGCAAAAATTATAAGAGATATTATATTATCAGTGAATAAGGCGAAATGACAGGAACGCGTATTATGCGTTCCATTTATTGCTATTATATAGATATAAAAGGTAAATATTTATTTATTAAATAAAAGAAAATAGGTTTTATTTTGAATTTTAATTGTTTTTTTTATAACAATATTGTATTATATTAATATTGATTGGTTCAATTTAATAAAAATGTGATATATATATTTTACATGGATTCAATACTTTAGTCTGGAGGGTTAGTCATGAGTACAATGGATAAACTAAATGACTTGCAGTATCGCAGAAATGTTATCGAGCAAGGCGGTGGTGCTGACAAAATTAAGAAACAGCATGAGTCCGGCAAATTAACAGCCAGAGAGAGAATTCTTATGCTGTTGGATGAAGGCAGCTTTATTGAAATTGATGCTTTTGTAAAACATAGATGCACTGAATTTGATATGCCTTCTACAGAGGCACCAGGGGAAGGCGTCGTTACAGGATATGGTACTGTTGACGGAAGGCTGGTATATGTATATGCCCAGGATTTTACAGTAATTGGCGGTTCTCTTGGAGAAATGCATGCCAAAAAAATCTGTAAGGTAATGGATATGGCATTAAAAATGGGTGCACCAATTATCGGTATGAACGATTCAGGGGGAGCAAGAATCCAGGAAGGCATTGATGCTTTAAGCGGATTTGGAGAAATATTTTACAGAAATACGATTTCATCCGGTGTAATTCCCCAGATATCTATCATTATGGGCCCATGTGCAGGAGGAGCGGTATATTCACCTGCTATTACCGATTTTGTTTTTATGGTGGAAAAAACCAGTCAGATGTTTATAACCGGTCCGCAGGTCATTAAAGCCGTCACCGGTGAAGATGTAAGTCTTGAAGAGCTTGGTGGAGCCGCTACTCATAGTACAAAGAGTGGAGTTGCCCACTTCAAGTGCTCAAGTGATGAGGAATGTATACAACAAGTAAAGCGTTTGTTAAGCTTCCTTCCATCCAATAATCTTGAAAATGCTCCTTCCTATGATACGGGAGATGACTTGAATCGATTATCTGACAAATTAACTACTATCGTACCTGATGATGTTAATAAAGCTTATGATATGAAAGAAGTAATAATAGAAGTTGTAGATAATGGAGATTTCTTTGAAGTTCAACCTGATTTTGCAAAAAATATTATCGTTGGATTTGCAAGAATGAATGGTAATACTGTAGGAATAATTGCAAATCAGCCCCAATATATGGCTGGTTCTTTGGATGTTAATTCCTCGGATAAGGCTGCTCGTTTTATCCGATTCTGTGACTGTTTTAATATCCCTATTATTACATTTACGGATGTTCCGGGTTATTTGCCGGGAGTATCTCAGGAACACTCTGGGATTATTCGCCATGGTGCGAAACTCCTTTATGCTTATTCGGAAGCAACTGTACCAAAGATCAATGTAATTGTAAGAAAGGCATATGGTGGAGCTTATATTGCCATGAGCAGCAAGCATCTTGGTGCGGATATGGTATTTGCATGGCCGACAGCGGAAATTGCCGTTATGGGTGCAGAAGGTGCAGCCAATATAATATTCCGTAAGGAAATTGCCAATTCAGACGATCCAATCACAACGAGACAAGAAAAAATAGAAGAATACAGGAACAAATTTGCTAATCCATATGTAGCTGCGTCAAGAGGCTACATTGATGATGTAATCGAACCGGATTCAACAAGACAAAGAATTATAAGTGCTCTGGAAATGCTGGCAAGCAAACGTGAAAAAAGACCTGCTAAGAAGCATGGAAATATTCCTGTATAAGGAGGCTATAATCGGATGTTATTTTCCAGACGTGGAAAGCATAAAAAAACGGATTCGAAAGAATTACAAGATAACCACGGCACATTTCGTTTTATCGAAGAAAGAGAAAAAATTGATGAAATAAAAAGAGAAGAGCTTGTTGCTGTGCTGACTGCTACAGTTGCGGCATGTTTAAATCAACCAGCTTATCATATAAGAGTAACTTCATTTAAGAGGATAAATACGGTTGCATCTATTTGGAATGCAGTTGGCAGAAAAGAACAATTAGAAGCCAAATTAAATATATAAAAAAGTCAGGAGGATGCTTATCATGAGAAAGTTTTTAATAAATGTTAATGGAAAGTCATATGAAGTGGAAGTAGAAGAAATAAGAGACGGTGCTCCGGTTGTAGCACCTGCACCAGTTAGCAAACCTGCAGCAGCGCCTGCACCTCAGGCTGTGCCAAAAGCTGCGGAACCTGCTCAACCTTCCGCGCCAAAGGCAGCAGCACCTGCTGCAGTACCGTCCGGAGCAACCACTGTTACAGCTCCAATGCCTGGAACCATTGTCTCGGTTAATGTTAAAGAAGGAGATACAGTGAATGCAGGAGATATTGTATGTATTCTCGAAGCAATGAAAATGGAAAACGAAATTTTGGCACCGAAGGCCGGTAAGATTGTTTCGGTTAACGTAAGCAAGGGAGCTTCCGTTAACAGCGGAGACGTAATAGTTGCTATTGCCTAATTTTTGATACCTTTTTGATGGTTCTGTACAGAATTGTGATTTTTTCGAAATAAATAAGGAGGATAATTATGCCTAAGGTTAAAATAACAGAAACTGTTCTGAGGGATGCACATCAGTCGTTGATTGCAACAAGAATGACAACCGATGAAATGCTTCCTATTGTTCGTGAACTTGATAAGGTAGGATATCACTCCCTTGAGGCATGGGGAGGAGCAACATTTGATGCCTGCTTAAGATTTTTAAATGAAGATCCATGGGAAAGACTCAGAAAAATAAGAGATGCGGCTAAAAACACAAAACTGCAAATGCTTTTCAGAGGTCAGAATATTCTTGGTTACAAGCATTATGCGGATGATGTTGTAGAATATTTTGTTAAAAAATCAATTGCAAATGGTATTGATATTATCAGGATATTTGATGCATTAAATGATATAAGAAATCTTCAGACTGCCATTAATGCCTGCAAAAAAGAAGGAGGCCATGTACAGGCTACCGTATGCTATACCATAAGTCCTGTACATAATATTGAGTCCTTTGTAAAGCTGGCAAAGCAATTGGAGGATAACGGTGCAGATTCTATTTGTATAAAAGACATGGCCGGTTTATTAACGCCATATACTGCTTATGATCTCGTAAAAGCAATGAAAGAAACCGTAAAAATACCAATTCAGCTTCATACACACTATACAAGCGGTGTGGGTTCCATGACATATTTGAAAGCAATTGAAGCAGGAGTAGACATAGTGGATACGGCAATATCTCCTATGGCGCTTGGTACGTCACAGCCTCCTACCGAGCCTCTTGTTGCAACACTGCAGGGAACGGAATATGATACAGGCCTTGACCTTGGACAACTGAGCAAGATTGCAGATTATTTCAGACCAATTCGTGAGAAATACTTGGCAAGCGGATTAATGGACACAAAGGTTTTGGGTGTAGATATCAATACATTGTTGTATCAGGTACCCGGAGGTATGCTGTCAAATCTTGTATCCCAATTAAAACAGCAAAACAAGGAAGATAAATTTGAAGAAGTATTGAAGGAAGTCCCAAGAGTTCGTGAAGACTTCGGATTTCCGCCTCTTGTTACGCCGACAAGCCAAATTGTCGGTACTCAGGCAGTATTAAATGTCATTATGGGCGAACGATATAAAATGATAACCAAAGAATCAAAAGGTCTGGTAAAAGGCGAATACGGAAAAACACCTGTTCCTATTTCCGATGAAGTAAGAAAGAAAATCATTGGAGATGAAAAGCCTATAACATGCCGCCCTGCTGATTTAATCAAGCCTGAGCTTGAAAAATACAGAAATGAAATCAAAGAATATATAGAGCAGGATGAGGATGTACTGTCCTATGCGTTGTTCCCGGATGTTGCAAAGAAATTTTTTGAATACAGAAGGGCACAAAAGTACAAAATAGACAGCAATCTCGTAGACATGGAGGAAAAAACACACCCAATATAATAAATATGTATTTAAGAAGCAAAGGAGCTTTCTCTTTTGCTTCTTTTTTGTTCAGCTGCCATTCAGCAATCTTCATGCAAATAGATAGTATTGGGTCTGTTGCTCACATATTTTAAAGCCTTTGCCCTTGCATTTTTTTCAAGCGGTTTTCCGCATTTTAAACACAAGTAGTTTTTATTAGGCAACATTACATGTTCGATAGCAATAGGAAGGTTTCCGTACTTTTGCCAGCTTTTCCAGCCTACCTTGCACAGTTTTACCCTGTTTTCATAATCCGCATAAACCCATCGTAAAATACGATGGAAATGAAACGGATATTTGGTATATGTAATATATTGGATTGGAAAGCCAAGTGACAGCGCATAGCGTGCAAAAGTTTTTTCAATTCTATATTGAAGTTCGCCTGTTATTTGGGTGCTTTCCCAAATATAATTTTTTTGAGTTAACCATTTCCTAAGCTTGTCGAACATGTATCCACGGCATACTTCAATTTTTTCATCCTTATTTACAGAGAGAGCTTCGAAACCGCTTTCCACAATTTCAATAACACAATCAAGGTATTTTTTGTGGGGGAAGTTATATTCATTATAACAGGATACCGGTACAATTCCATAATAGTATTTTTGTGTTTCAGGCTGCCATAATCCGATACATGTTCCGCCAACAAGGCTTCCGCTTCCTGCATCATCAATCTGTATCAAAATTTCACATCCTAACTGAAATTTTTATCATATGTTAAATAGTATTTGCAAAAATCAATATAATACTATAATCATCGTATTTCATGAAAATTACTTGATTTTTGGAAGATTAAATAATAATATAAAAGAAAAGTAACTGGAGGTTGCAAATATGAGAGAAAGCGGAAAGATGGATATAAAAAGCACCATTCAATTAAATATTAATGAAGAATTATATAAGCTGGTTGATTTTTTAAATAAGAATTTAAAGGATAAAAATCTTATTTTTGGATTATCCCAAAAAGATGATAAAATGACTATTACAATTTATGAAACATGATTATTAAATAAGATATATGGGAAAAAATTTATGAGGAGTGATTTGAATTGGATAAAAATAATCAGGATTTGTTGAAAAAGATTGAGACAATGATGAAAGAATTCAGCAAAGGACAAAAGCTGATTTCCAATTATATATTGAACCACTATGATAAGGCTGCATTCATGACAGCTGCAAGACTGGGAAGTATAGTAGGAGTCAGTGAATCCACGGTAGTCAGGTTTGCTACTGAGCTGGGATTTGACGGCTATCCAAAACTGCAGAAAGCCTTACAGGAACTAATAAGAACAAAACTGACTGCTGTTCAAAGAATGGAAGTGGCATCCGATCGCATAGGAGACCAGGATGTGCTGACTACCGTATTAAATTCTGATATGGATAAAATACGTTTAACTCTTGAGGAAATTGACAAAATAGAATTTCAAAGTATTGTTAATGCAATTATAAATGCCAAAAAAATATATATTCTTGGTGTAAGAAGTTCTGCTGCTTTGGCAAGTTTCTTAGGGTTTTATTTTAATTTGCTTTTTGACAATGTACGTTTGGTGCATACAACAAGCGTCAGTGAGATGTTTGAACAGATATTACGGGTAGGCTCCGAGGATGTTGTGATAGGAATAAGCTTTCCAAGATACTCCCGAAGAACTATAAAAGCACTGCAGTATGCAAAAAAACAGGGAAGTACGGTAATTGCAATCACAGACAGCAATTTATCGCCATTAATTGAGTATTCTACCTATAAACTTATTGCAAGAAGCGATATGGCCTCTTTTGTCGACTCTCTGGTGGCTCCTTTAAGTGTAATCAATGCCCTTATTGTTGCTCTTGCTATGCGCAAGAAGGAAGACGTTTACAAAACATTTGAGCATTTGGAGCACATATGGGATGAATATCAGGTTTATGAAAAATACACCGAGAGCGAAAATGAAGATGAGGAAAACAAAAAAACGGAATAAGGATTGAAGATTGGATGACAAAGCTGTATTTAATAAGACACGGATTAACCGAATGGAATATTCATAACAGATTTCAGGGTTCATCAGATATTCCTTTATGCAGTGAAGGAATACGGCAAGCTCAAAAACTGGCCGAACGGTTGAAGAATATAAAATTCAGCAGTATTTATGCAAGTGATTTATCCAGAGCATATGAAACGGCGAAAATTATTGCACAGTTTCATAATATACAGGTTAAGAAAATTCCTGAGCTAAGAGAAATTAGTTTTGGTGAGTGGGAGGGCTTAACAAAGGATGAAATACTTCAGCTAAAAACCTATGACTTCCTTGCGTGGAAAAGCTCACCACACAAGGTTGAATTCCCGGGGGACGGGAGTCTGAAAAAGGTTCAGCAAAGAATAGAAGCAGGTCTAAAGGAAATAATAGAAAATAATATGGGAGAAGATATTGTTCTTGTATCCCATGGAGGTTCTTTGAAAATAGCAATTATTACATTATTAGGATTGGACCTTTCCTTCTATAACAAGTTTTGGCTTGGAAACACGTCGCTTAGCATTATTGAAATAAGAAAGGACAGAAATATTCTAAGCCTGTTAAATGATACAAGTCATTTGGAAACAATGTAAAAATTCTTAATACTAAACGATATAGTAGATAGCTTCACAATCATGGAAAGAGTGATAAAATTGCCGAAGAAAGTAGTTGTAATAGGAGGCGGTGCCGCCGGTATGATGGCTGCAGGTACTGCCGCAAAACGTGGTCTGGACGTTACATTGGTTGAAAAAAACAAAAGAATGGGCAGGAAGCTGCTCATTACAGGAAAAGGCAGATGCAATATAACCAATAATACTGACATTGAAGGATTAATAGAAAATGTACCCGTTAACGGAAATTTTTTATACAGCGCATTTTATACATTTTCAAATACTGATTTAATTGAATTATTAAATAGTCTGGGATTAAAAACGAAGGTTGAACGAGGCGGAAGAGTTTTCCCTGAAAGCGACAAGGCATCGGATGTTGTGGAGGCACTTGAAAAATATATGAAACAATCAAAAGTAAAGGTTGTACAGGGGGAAGTTGTAGAAATCAAGACGGATGGCGAAAGAGTTTGCGGTGTTTTGTTAAAGAATGGACAGGAAATAAGTGCGGAAAGCATTATCATTGCAACAGGAGGTTTATCCTATCCGGGTACAGGTTCTACTGGTGATGGATATCGATTTGCCAAACAGCTGGGTCATCATGTAACACCGCTAAAACCGTCACTGGTACCGCTTATAACCAAAGAAAGCTGGGTAAAAAGGCTGCAAGGTCTTTCCCTTAAAAATATTGAAATAAACGTATATAATTCCAACAATAAAAAGGTTTACAGCGATTTTGGAGAAATGCTTTTTACCCATTTTGGCGTTTCCGGACCTGTTATTTTAAGTGCAAGCTCCCATATGAAAAATATCGACCGTGAAATTTATAAGATGGTCATTGATTTAAAACCCGCATTATCCGAAGAACAGCTTGATAAGAGGATACAAAGGGATTTTGAGAAATATTCTCGAAAGCACTATATAAATTCTTTGGATGATTTGTTGCCCAAAAAGCTGATCCCCATCGTTGCGGAGCTTTCGCAGATAGATTTTGATAAACCTGTTCATCAAATAACAAGAGCGGAAAGACATCATATTGTAAATATTCTCAAGAATTTTACTTTACACATAACAGGCTTCAGGCCCATTACCGAAGCCATCATTACTTCCGGAGGAATTGATGTAGACGAAATTCATCCGGGAACCATGGAATCAAAAATTATAAAAGGGCTTTATTTTGCCGGCGAAGTAATTGATGTTAATGCATACACCGGCGGATTTAATTTACAAATAGCATTTTCTACAGGATACTTGGCAGGTTATAGCTGCTGAGTATTTTTTTTAATTGATGTGAATAATAATTAGTATAGTTTATTGAAAAATATGGGATGACAGAGTCGTTGTGCTGTACATATGTTATAGGGGTGGACGACCCTGTCCACCCGTAAATGGTGTTTTGTAATTACCAATAATATATAATACTTGGCAAGGAGGTACTTTGGAATGATATTTTTTAAATCCGAAAAGATTGAGAGATTGTTCAACCATATTGGAAAATTCAATATCATAAATAAAAAGAGTGAAAGGATACTTACGGCGTTGTCAATAGTAAGCATCTTGCTGCTTGTTGTTTCGCAAATCGGACTTAATCATGAAGCAACAAGAACATTTTTTACTAATATTGATCAGTATGAGGGAGTTGGAGCGGAAAACATTGAAGAAATGTTCAAAACCGGAGAATTAACCATTGAACTGCTGGATATTGAACCATCCGAAAAAATTAAAATATTGGTTAATGGCATGGAAGTAAAGCCATTTCGTAATAAAACAGAAGTCATAAGTATAAGAAACAACTGTGTCATTGAGATTGATGGAACGGATATAAAGGTACCTTTCAGAGTACGAGTAGAAGATGCCAGTGAAAATCTATCAGAAAATGTAGTTGGAAAAGAAGTAAATATAAATTCAAATATTGCTGTGTTGGCCAGAGTTTTTATTAAATAACTGTTGTATCAATTTGTACAATAATATATAATAAATATGGTTTTGTTTATGTTTCCATAAACTGATACGAAAGAGGCGCTTACATATGGACAATTATGGAAGTAAAGAAATTGCTTCTGCTGCTATCAGAATATCTCTCACAGAAGACAGGCATCAGGAGAAGCAGCTTAAGCAGAAATATGCAGAGCTTGGTATACATACTGCGGCAGTTGATTATGGCGGCGAGTTTATAACATCTGTTATGAAGATTGTAGAAAGAGCAGTTGTATCTGCAAAGCGTGAAGGTGTTATAAGCGATTCCCATGTTGAAGAAGGTGCGGTAGCAGGTGCTACAAGAGAAGCACTTTCTCAGATTGTGAACAAAGCAATTGGACTTAATGTTGGTGGCAAGATTGGTATTGCCCGATATAAGGACCATATCAGCGTGGCAATATTTTTTGGGATTGGTCTTCTTCATTTAAATGAGGTTGCAATCGGTTTGGGACACAGAGTTGTCTAGAAACGGAGGACTATGCAATGTCGGTAAGGGCAATCAGAGGTGCGATTACCATAGAAGAAAACGAAGTTCAAAATATTATATCCAATACAAAAGAATTGTTGAAAACAATATTTGAAAGAAACAATATCATCAAGGATGATATTATAAGTATTATATTTACAACAACTAAAGATGTGAATAAGGCTTTTCCGTCGGTAGCTGCCCGTGAGATGGGGTTAACCGATGTGCCGCTGATGTGTGCCAGTGAGATTGACGTGCCCGGCAGTTTAAAAATGTGTATTCGGGTAATGGTCTATATTAATACGGAAAAAAAACTGAGTGATATACATCATGTTTATTTGAAAAATGCCAGACAATTAAGACCGGACCTGGTGTAATATCATCGATTTCAAAAATATCTTACAGAGAATTTTATAAAAAAAAAGGATTTCTTTTTTTTTTATAGAATAATAATAAAATATGTCGTGCCATTGAATCAAGCATTGAAACACAACTTTGGAGGGAGAAAAGGAAATGTCAACTATAAAGATTGCTATTGACGGCCCTGCAGGAGCAGGTAAAAGTACGATAGCTAAAATAGTTGCCAGGCAGCTGGGCTTTATTTATATCGATACGGGAGCCATGTATCGGGCAGTTGCATTAAAGGCTATTCAGAATAACATTGATACAAAAAATGAAATTGAAAAAGTTTGCGGTATTTTAAAGGATATTAATATTGATATTAAGCACGACAAAGAGAATAGTCAACTGGTTTTCCTGGATAATGAGGACGTTACGAATAAGATTCGTACTTCCGAAGTATCAATTGGTGCTTCAAACGTCGCATGTATTCCTGAGGTAAGACTTAAACTTGTTGAATTGCAGAGAAAGTTGGCCAGGGAAAATAATGTTATCATGGACGGAAGAGATATCGGTACTTATGTTCTTCCGGATGCCGATATTAAGATATTCCTGACTGCTTCACCCGAAGAGCGGGCTAAGCGAAGATATGAGGAAATGCTGATGAAAGGATATACATGCAATTATGAAGATGTGAAAAAGGATATTTTATATAGAGATCAAAATGACAGCAGCCGTTCATTTGCACCTTTAAAGGCAGCAGATGATGCCATAATCGTTGATACCAGCGGAAATGAATTAGAAGAGTCTGTTGACATAATATTAAACATTATTAAGGAAAGGTTAAAATGATGTTTTATAATGTTGCAAAATGTATAGTACGTTCTATTGTGCGTATTTTATTTAAAGTAGAAATAAACGGACTTGAAAATATTCCGAATCAAGGTGCGTGTATATTAAGCTTAAATCATACAAGTCTGTTAGACCCGCCTGTTATTGCCGTTTTAGTAACACGTCGCTTAGCGTTTATGGCGAAGGAAGAGTTATTTCGTATCCCTGTATTTGGATTTATTATTAGGACATTGGGAGCTTTTCCTGTTAAGCGTGGTGTAGGCGATATTTCCGCAATTAAAACTTCTTTAAATATATTAAGCGAAGGAAAAGTGCTGGCAATCTTTCCTGAAGGACGCAGAGTCGGCAAAGGGCAAACTTCATATGCAAAGCCCGGCGTAGCTTTGATAGCCACAAAAGCAAAGGTTCCCGTAATACCTGTTGGAATATCAGGCGGATACAAATTATTTCATAAATTATCAATTAATATTGGCACACCGATTATTTTTGACCAATATTATGATAAAAAACTTAAGACGGAAGAATTGCAGCATATAAGTAATTTGATAATGGAAAGAATAAAGCAATTGGCGGAGGTTAATTAATTGATAAAGATTATTGTGGCTGAAACAGCCGGCTTTTGCTTTGGTGTAAACAGAGCTGTTAATACGGTTTATGAATGTGTAAATAACGGATTGAAAATATATACCTTAGGTCCGATTATTCATAATAAGCAGGTTGTTGAAGATTTAAAATCAAAAGGTGTACAAGCTGTAGACAGCATAAGTGATATAAGAGAGAAAAATACCAAGGTAGTCATTCGTACCCATGGTGTTCCCAAAGATGTATATTCTCAATTGGAAGAAAATAACCTGGACTATATCGATACAACATGTCCTTATGTAAAAAAAATTCATAAAATTGTAGAAAAGCATTATCATGAAGGATATCAAATTGTCATAATCGGAAGTCAGGATCACCCTGAAGTCTTAGGAATTAATGGCTGGTGCAATAATTCTGCAATTGTTATCAGCGAGATGAATGATGACATAAAAAAAAGGCTTTCCGGTTATGATAAGTTTTGTATTGTTGCGCAAACTACTATCAACAGGTTAATGTGGGAAGACATAACCAGATATTTTACTGATACATTTTCAGATGTTCTTATATTTGATACAATTTGCAATGCCACGAACCTGAGGCAGACAGAAGCTGAAAGAATTTCTAAGATAGTTGATATTATGCTTGTGATTGGTGGAAAACATAGTTCGAATACTCAAAAGCTGGTACAAATATGCTTAAATAACTGCAAAAATACATATCATATTGAAACTTTTGAAGATATTCCGGATTATGTTGACTTCAGCAATAAAAAAGTTGGTATTACTGCCGGAGCATCTACTCCGGCATGGATAATAAAGGAGGTAATTAATAAGATGACAGAAAAAGAAAATTTACAGGAGAAAAAAGCTGACATGGACTTCGCAGAGCTTTTTGAGCAATCAATGGTAACTTTAAATACAGGGGACATTGTGAAGGGTACTGTTATTGGAGTATCAAATACCGAAGTGTATGTTGACCTTGGATTTAAGTCAGATGGAGTTATTACACTTGATGAACTGACCAATGATCCTTCCTTAAGTCCGAAGGATATTGTCAAGGTTGGCGATGAAATTGAGGTATTTGTTATAAGAGTAAACGATGGTGAAGGAAATGTTCTGCTTTCTAAGAAAAAGCTTGATTTAATAAAAGGTTGGGAACATATTGAAGCAGCTTTTGAAAATCAGAAAAATATCAAAGGAAAGGTCATTCAGGTTACCCATGGAGGAGTTATCGTTCTTGCAGAAGGTATAAAAATATTTGTTCCTGCTTCTCAGGCCAGTGACCGGTTCCTGACAGATTTGAATGTATTGCTTTATAGTGATGTATCCCTTAAAATTATTGATATTAATCAAAGAAAAAAGAGAGTTGTTGGCTCCATAAGGAAAGCAATTGAAGAAGAAAAAGAATTAAAGGCAGAAGCACTTTGGAAAAATATCGAGATTGGAAAAAGATATTCCGGAGTAGTCAAGAAGATTACAGATTTTGGGGCTTTTGTTGATATTGGCGGAGTTGACGGCCTTATTCATATATCTGAATTATCCTGGAGCAAAATCAAGCATCCTTCTGAAGTTCTGAAGGAAGGCGATATTGCAGAAGTCTATGTTATTGATTTTGATAAAGAAAAGAATAAAATTTCTCTTGGGTTTAAGAAGGCAGAGGACAATCCGTGGGAGATTGCAAAGAACAGGTTTCATGTCGGTGATGTTGTAAAGTGCAAGGTTGTAAGACTTGTTCCGTTTGGCGCATTTGTTGAGCTTTTGCCTGGACTTGACGGTCTTATTCATATATCACAGATTGCCAACAAAAGAATAGGTAAACCTGAAGATGTTCTTTCCATTGGACAGGAAGTGGAAGCTAAAATTATTGAAATGGATTTAGAGAATAATAAAATCAGCCTTAGCATAAGAGAACTGTTAAATCATTCTGCCGACAATTCCGGTGATGAACCTGAAGAAGATAAAAAAGTCGATGATTCAGAAAACAATGAAAATACTGTACCTGCTGAAAATACTGAAGATACAGTTGTTACAATAGCAGATATTGTTAATGAAAAGAACGAAAACAAATAATTTAAAAATATTTATTGCGTTGACATGATTATGTCACGCTTTTTTTTTGCAGAATAATATGGTAAAATGGACACATAACTGTAAATGAAAAAAGAGTGAGGGATAGCATGTACGTTAAAGATTATGAAGATTTCAAGGCAGTTATTTATGATATGACCGGCATAAATTTATCATTATATAAAGAGCGGCAGATGAAAAGAAGAATCGAAGCCCTAATCAGGAAAAACAATTATAATAGTTTTAATGATTATGTAAAGGCCCTTCAAATAAATGAAAAGCTATACCAGGAGTTTATTAATTATCTGACAATAAATGTTTCGGAATTTTATAGAAATGTTCAACAGTGGGAACTCCTTGAGAAAAAAATCCTTCCAATGCTTTTTGAAAAAAGTAAAGTATTAAAAATTTGGAGTGCTGCATGCTCCACAGGTGAGGAACCTTATACCCTGGTTATGGTACTGAGTAAATTTTTACCGATTGGTTCGATTAAAGTGTTAGCAACAGATATTGATAATGAAGCCTTAAATAAAGCAAAAATTGGGTTATACGGTGATAAAAGCGTAGAGAATGTTCCCAAAGAAAACCTGCTTCGATTTTTTACCCGTGAAGGAGAATACTTCAAGATTAAGGATGAAGTGAAAAGGTGTGTTGAATTCAGAAAGCATAATTTATTAAATGATCCATATCCGAACAATTGTGATTTGATTATATGCAGGAATGTTTTGATTTATTTTACCGAAGAAGCAAAGGTTGACATATATAAAAAATTCAACAGAGCATTAAAAAAGGACAGAGTACTATTTGTAGGAAGCACGGAACAAATTATTTTATCACAAAAATATAATTTTGTTCCGATTGAAACATTTTTCTATAAAAAGGTTGATGATATATAAAAAGGCGAACGAAAAGTTCGCCTTTTTACGATTACTGCACATCATTGAAATATTTATTTTCAAAGACATAGTTCATGCCGGAATTATTGTCCCAATGATTTTCCGTATCCTTAAAAGCAATATTTATATTGCCCGGTTGTTTGACATCGAATAACAGTTCATAGCTCTGATCGTTTTTCTTCTGCATTTTATAGGTAACCGTGTTTTCCCATTTTAAATTGTTTCCATATCCGATAACAGCATATATATCAAGAGTATTATGATGGACAAGTTCACCTTTATAAGTGACTTTAACGGTATTTGGCACTTTTTCAAGTGTAACTGTCTCGTAAGAACCTGGATGAACCTCTGGTTGTTCGGAAATAGGATAAAGCTCAGCATCAGAAAATTCTGACGCAATTTCTTCATTGCTGTTAACATTATCTGTCAAATTAAACAAGTTTATATCATTCTTTTTTTGCTGATTTCGTGCTTTTTTAAAAAGGAAGTCAAAAGTACCCATATAAAAACCTCCTATTATTTCTTTTCGTATTTAGTGTGCGTTTAATATTTTTTAATATGTAGGAAATTTTGTTTATTATTTATCTAACTTGGATATTAATATAAGAGTAGATCTTTTTTTAAATATTATTAATTCTCGATTAGGTACTGTCAGAAGGAGGCTATCAAAATGCAAAAGATGAAAACAATGGATGGTAATCAGGCTGCGGCGTATGCTTCCTATGCATTTACGGAAGTTGCAGCGATTTACCCTATTACACCGTCGTCACCTATGGCAGAAAGTGTTGACGAATGGTCTGCACATGGGAAAAAGAATATTTTCGGACAGCCGGTAAAGGTTGTAGAAATGCAATCTGAAGCTGGTGCTGCCGGAGCAGTTCACGGTTCTTTGCAGGGAGGAGCATTGACTACCACGTATACTGCTTCTCAGGGGCTATTGCTCATGATACCCAATATGTATAAGATTGCAGGTGAGCTTTTGCCGGGTGTATTTCATGTTAGTGCAAGAGCCATAGCTGCGCATGCGTTGTCTATTTTTGGTGACCATCAGGATGTTATGGCATGCCGGCAGACAGGTTTTGCCATGCTTGCATCGGCAAATGTGCAGGAAGTTATGGATTTAGGCTGCATTGCCCATCTTGCAGCAATAAAGAGCAGAGTGCCTTTTTTGCATTTTTTTGATGGGTTCCGAACTTCACATGAGTATCAAAAAATTGGTGTTATCGATTATGACGATTTATATAAAATTGTTGATCATAAAGCCATCAAAGAGTTCAGAGAACGTGCTTTGAATCCTGAGCATCCTGTTATGCGCGGAACTGCCCAGAATCCCGATATATATTTTCAGGGAAGAGAAGCTGCAAATAAATTTTATGCAAAAGTACCGGATATAGTGGAACAATATATGAATGAAATTGCCCGTATAACGGGTCGTTCCTATAAGCTTTTTGATTATTACGGAGATGAAAATGCCGAAAATATTATTGTAGCCATGGGTTCGGTATGTGATACCATTGAGGAAACGGTTGATTATTTAATTGCTAAAGGTGAAAAAGTCGGTGCTATAAAAGTTCATTTATACAGACCGTTTTCAGCAAAGCATTTTATGAGTGTACTGCCGGCAACGGTTAAAAAAATTGCAGTTCTTGACAGGACAAAGGAACCAGGTTCAGCCGGTGAGCCTTTGTATCTGGATGTAGTGAATGTATGCAAGGAAGCAGGCAGAGATGTATTGATTGTCGGCGGACGCTACGGTTTGGGTTCCAAGGACACAAGACCTTCACAAATATTGGCAGTATTTAATAATTTGAAAAACACCAATCCAAAGAATCATTTTACAATAGGTATTGTAGATGATGTTACCAATACTTCATTAAAAGAAGAAGATATTATACAGACAACACCTGAAGGAACCATAAGCTGTAAATTCTGGGGACTTGGTTCAGACGGTACGGTAGGGGCAAATAAATCTGCCATAAAGATTATTGGTGACAATACGGATTTATATGCACAGGGATATTTTTCTTATGACAGTAAAAAATCAGGTGGTACAACCGTATCCCATTTAAGATTTGGCAAAAAGCCTATTAAATCTCCTTATTTGGTGTATAGTGCCGATTATATTGCTTGTCATAATCAATCCTTTGTAAATAATTATGATTTACTGAAAGGACTTAAAAAAGGCGGGACATTTGTCCTGAATTGCAGTTGGAAACCTGAAGAGCTTGATGAAAAGATTCCTGCAACCATGAAAAGATATATTGCACAAAATAATATTAAGTTTTATATTATTGATGCCATATCTATTGCTTCAGAAATCGGACTGGGCAATAGAATCAATATGATTATGCAGTCGGTATTCTTTAAGCTGGTTAATGTAATACCGGTTGAAGATGCTATCCGTTATCTGAAGCAATCCATTATAGATAATTATGGCAAAAAGGGACAAAAAATTGTTGACATGAATAATGCGGCAGTAGATAGCGGTATTAACAAGCTGATAAAAGTTTCTGTTCCTGATTCATGGCTCAATGCACAGGACGAGGAAAAGCCTTTAAAAGAAGAGCCTGAATTTGTTCGAAAGATTCAAAGACCAATGGAAAGACATGAGGGCGATGAACTTCCTGTCAGTGCTTTTACCAATATGGAGGACGGAACATTCCCGTTAGGAACTACTGCATATGAAAAAAGAGGAATTGCCGTATTGGTTCCTGAGTGGCAGATTGATAAGTGTATCCAGTGTAATCAGTGTGCTTTTGTATGTCCTCATGCAACTATAAGAGCATTCTTGTTGGATGAAGACGAAGTTAAACGGGCACCAGAAGCTTTTAAGACGAAAACTGCTGCCGGAAAAGGATTGGAAAAATACCAATATCGGATTCAGGTTTCTCCTTTGGATTGTACAGGATGCGGAAACTGCGCCGATGTATGTCCTGCCCCCGGAAAGGCTCTTATCATGAAGCCTGCAGAACAGGAAATCAAGATGGAATCAGAAAACTGGGAATTTGCCATGACTTTGACAGAAAAGAAAAATGTAATGGATTCAAAAACGTTAAAGGGAAGCCAATTTGTAAGACCTCTGCTTGAATTTAACGGCGCTTGTCCCGGATGTGGCGAAACTCCATATATAAGGCTTTTGACTCAATTATATGGGGACAGAATGCTAATAGCCAATGCAACAGGCTGTTCATCCATTTGGGGAGCAAGTGCACCTTCTATGGCTTATACTACAAATGCAGAAGGCAAAGGACCGGCCTGGGCAAATTCACTATTTGAGGATAATGCAGAGTATGGCTACGGCATGTACCTTGCAAACAAGCAAATAAGGGAACGTCTTGCCGACCTTATGAAGCAGGCACTGGAAACAGATATTCATGAAAACATTAAAAATGCATTTGGAATGTGGCTGGATTCAATGGATGACGGAGATGCTTCCAAGGAAGCCACTGCAAGGATATTAGAAGTATTAAAGGATTATGACTACAGTAATAATCCAATTATTTCAGAGATTATGGATAAGAAGGATTATCTGGTAAAGAAATCCGTATGGATTATTGGAGGAGACGGATGGGCGTATGACATAGGCTACGGCGGTCTGGACCAGGTTATATCGACCGGTGACGATGTAAATATATTTGTTATGGATACGGAAATATATTCCAATACCGGCGGACAATCTTCCAAATCAACTCCTACTGCAGCAGTGGCAAAATTTGCGGCAGCAGGCAAAAAAATCAGGAAAAAGGATTTAGGCATGATGGCTATGAGCTATGGTTACGTGTATGTAGCCCAAATAGCTATGGGAGCCAATATGAACCATACCATTAAAGCAATTGCGGAAGCAGAAAGCTATAAAGGTCCTTCTTTGATCATTGCATATTCGCCTTGTATCAGTCACGGTATTAAGACAGGCATGGGAACAAGTATGATGGAAGAAAAGAAAGCAGTAGAAGCCGGTTATTGGCATTTGTATCGATATAATCCTGTATTAAAGGAACAAGGCAAAAATCCATTTATTCTTGACTCAAAAGAACCAAAAGGGTCCTTTAAGGATTTCATTAACGGCGAAATCAGATATTCATCATTAATGAATGTATTTCCTGATATAGCAGGAGAAATGTTTGGTATTGCTGAAAAACATGCAAAAGAGAGATATGAAGCTTATAAGAGAATGGCAGAGCAGAAATACTAAAATAAACGGCGTACTGAAAAGTGCGCCGTTTATTTTGCTATTTTTCATTTGAATCAACATATTCTTTCGCATTGCTGACTTCAAGCTCCGTTGGTATCGGAACCTGGGATACATTTTTGGTTTCCTTTATGTTCGCCCATGCTGCAGTGCTGTGATTTTCAATAGGCTTTGACATATTTTGTTGTTTTGTTTTATTTTTAGCCATAAAAATCCCTCCTTATAGATATTATGTTATTTTTTTAATAAGTCTATTAAAATTCTACAGATTTTTATTGAAATAAATATATTATATTGTATAATTATACTTGATTAAATAATTGTTGGAGGCAATCTTATTATGGAGACAAAGGTTTTAACAGAATCGTTGAAATACCTTCCATATATTGTTGCATCAGATAATAAAATAACGGATGTCAGCTATGCTTTTACCAATTTAACAGAGATTGAAATATCTCAACTAATTGGTATGGATACGAACAGCTTGTGCGATTTGATAAGATTAAGCAGTAAAAAAGGACTTAAAAATATTAAAGATAACCATTCTTATTATATTTTTACCAAAAGTTTGCAGCCGAGAGAAGTAAACATTATTAAAAGAACAGGGCTTATGGTAGGGGAACAGATGTATATTTTTTTGGAAAAACCGAATTCAAGACTGGAAGAAAAAATTCCCTGTATTGCGCAATACTGTTCGAATAATATATTTGCATATGCAGTTTTAAGTATTCCTGACAGAATTATTCTTGCATCCAACCAAAAATTTTATAATCAGTTAAACGAATATCAGGTAGAGTATAAATGCATTCTTGGTAAAAAGATTGATGATATACTTTCAGATTTTAAATTTTCATTTGATCTCATTTCGGCATTCAAAAAAATTGCAGCCGGAAAGACTGTAGAGATGAAAGAGGCCGTACTTGAACATGAAAAAAAAGGAATTGGATACGGAGATATTCTTGCTTTTCCTGTATATTCTCAAAATGTGGTAAAATACTGTGTAGTGAATATCTTTGATGTTACAGACAAGATATTATATAAGAAACGTATGGATGAACAGTCGGTCATTATAGGGGAACAAAGTGAAAAGCTTAAGGCTATTACAAATGAATTTAAAACCCAGCTGAAAATGAATTTTGAAGCGCTGAATATAAAATCCGGCTTGCATGATTCGGCATAAATGTGTTAAAATAACCTAAAGACAATGAAGGAGCTTATTAGTTATCTATGGTTACAACTCAGAGAGAGATTCGGTTGGTGAGAGAATCTCAGCACATAGATGGATGAATTACACTCCGGAGTTACACACTGAATGGTAGTAGGTGCTGTCGGGTGCCGACCGTTATACCGGCTTTTTAATGAGGTATGGCTTTTTATGAGCTGTACGAATTAAGGTGGTACCACGAGCTTTCTCGTCCTTAAACATAGGAGAGAAAGCTTTTATTGTATATTGAATATTCAGGAGGGATTATATGAATAGTGTATTTAATGAGTTGAAACAAAGAGGTATGATTGCCCAAATGACCCATGAAGATAAAATCAAGGAGATGCTTGAAAATGAAAAGGTAACATTCTATATAGGATTTGACCCTACGGCAGACAGTCTTCATGTTGGACATTTTTTGCAGATGATGGTTATGGCTCACATGCAAAGAGCAGGTCACAGGCCCATAGCAATTATCGGCGGGGGAACAACCATGGTCGGTGACCCAACTGGAAAAACCGATATGAGAAGAATGATGACACAGGAAGAAATCCAGCATAATGCGGAAAATTTTAAAAAACAGCTGTCTAAATTCATTGATTTCAGTGACGGCAAAGCACTGATGATTAACAACGCCGATTGGCTGCTGAACTTGAATTATATTAGTTTTTTAAGAGAAATCGGCGTGCATTTTTCAGTGAACCGTATGTTAACTGCCGAATGTTTTAAATCGAGACTGGAAAGAGGATTATCCTTTATTGAATTCAACTACATGCTAATGCAAAGCTATGACTTTTTAAAGCTGTTTCAGGAATATAATTGTAAGCTCCAGTTGGGCGGAGATGATCAGTGGTCTAATATTATCGGAGGTATTGAACTCATTCGAAGGGTTGAAGGAAAAGAAGCATATGGTATGACATTTACATTATTGACTACAAGTGACGGCAGAAAAATGGGAAAAACCGAAAAAGGAGCCTTATGGCTTGATCCTGAAAAGACCTCGCCTTATGAGTTTTATCAATATTGGAGAAACGTAAATGATAACGATGTTATTCGATGCTTAAAGCTACTTACATTTATGCCGTTGGACGAAATTGAAAAGCTTGCACAGCTAAAAGACAAGGAAATCAATCAGGCGAAAAAGATATTGGCCTATGAAGTAACCAAGCTTGTGCATGGAGAAGAAGAGGCCGCAAAGGCACAGCAAGCTGCGGAAGCTTTGTTTGGGGGAGCAGGTGCAGCAAAGGATATGCCGTCCACTCAAATTACCGGCAATGAATTGAATAATGGAATAAATGTACTTGATCTTCTTTTAAAGACGGGATTGATACCATCAAAAGGAGAAGGACGCCGCTTGATTACGCAGGGAGGTTTATACATTAATGATGAAAGAATTGATTCCATAGAATTTACCATTACTCCCGATAATTTTAAAGATAATGAATTGATTATCAGAAAAGGAAAGAAAACATATCATAAAGTTATATTGGTTAAATAATGGTTGTTATAGTTAAAATAATGTGATAGAATCAAAATATAACAATAGTTAAACGATTGTTGAAGGATAACAATAAATATGGAAGGGCGGACGGCTCTGTCCGCCCGAAATTAAGCAAATATTCGTATTAGTAATGAAAGATGATAATATTTATATTTATATAGAACCAGTTCGATACATATATGACAATCTGAAAAGAATACAGTATATACCGTAAGTGCAGAAGATATCATAAGCCCTAAGATTCTGTTAAATGACTCCTTGATGATGTTAAAAGTGGAGGGAATAACTTGAGGTTAACAAGAATCGAAAGATACAAAACAGAACGAGAAATGAAAAGACGGATGATTTTATTGTTCTTTCTTATTATTCCTGTTATTTCACTGCTGCTGGGGTATATCATTGTAAGTATCTTTATACGTCCATACTTATAGAATGAAAGGAAAATATATATGAATTTGTATAGGGTCAGAGATATTTTAGATGCAGATGTATTATCCGGTGAGGATTTATTGGATATTGAAGTGTTTTCTGCATGCGGAAGCGATTTGATGAGTGATGTACTTGCTTATGTGAAGGATCAGGTTCTTTTACTTACGGGTTTGATGAATCCACAGGTAATAAGAACTGCGGAAATGATGGATATTCATGCTATTGTTTTTGTCAGAGGGAAAAAACCAAACGAAGAAATTATCAGATTAGCAGATGAAAAAGAAATGGTTTTAATGACTACAAAGCATCCATTGTATATTGCATGCGGATTGCTTTATAATGCAGGTCTTAGAGGCAAGGAGGCTTGATTTCATGCACAATAATAGTAATGTATTTTCCTTGCACTTTGATGTAAATGGAGAAGATTTTTCATTGGCAGGAGAAGCCTCCAGCAGCGTAAAAAAAGTGTTAAAACAGCTTGGTGTTAGTCCCGAAGTAACTCGACGGGTTGCCATTGCCATGTATGAAGGTGAGATTAATATGGTAATCCATGCTAATGGGGGAGATGCAGATGTCATCATAACACCGGCAGAAATTAGAATAGTATTACAGGACAGCGGGCCAGGTATTCCGGATATCGAGCTTGCAATGCAGGAGGGATATTCTACCGCGCCTGACAATATAAGAGAAATGGGCTTTGGCGCCGGAATGGGCTTGCCAAATATGAAAAAATATACCGACGAATTATATATTACTTCTGAGGTTGGTAAAGGAACAAGGGTGGAAATGGTTGTAAAAGTACAATAAAAGGTGTGATAGCTATGTCACAGTATTTTCATTCTGTAACACTTGATAAGGACAAGTGTAAAGGCTGTACAAACTGCATAAAGAGGTGTCCTACCGAAGCTATAAGAGTGCAAAACGGAAAGGCCAAAATTATAAAAGAACGCTGCATAGACTGCGGCGAATGCATAAGGATATGTCCTTATCATGCCAAAAAGGCAATTACCGATCCTTTTGAAAAAATTTTTGAATATAAATATAAAATTGCTCTTCCTGCCCCTACTTTATACGGACAATTTAACAATACAAGTGATATCAATACTATCCTGACGGGCTTAATCAAGCTTGGATTTGATGCGGTATTTGAAGTTGCAAGAGCTGCTGAAATTGTATCTCTTGCTTCTAAAAAATACATTCAAACAGCCAATATCGATACTCCTGCTATTAGTTCGGCTTGTCCTGCAGTTATCCGATTAATAGGTGTAAGATTTCCGAATCTGATTAAGAATATACTACCGATCCAATCACCTATGGAGGTTGCTGCACGAATTGCCAAAAAAGAAACTTCAGAGAAGATGGGACTTGATTTTAAAGAAATCGGTGTTTTTTTTATTAGTCCGTGTGCTGCTAAGGTTACCAGTACAAAATCACCTGTCGGAATTAAAGGTTCTTTTGTGGATGGAGTTATTTCACTTAAAGAAATATATTTAAAGCTTGCGCCTATGATTCATAAAATTAATCAACCCATGAATCTTGCGACAGCAGGTATGAAAGGAATAATCTGGGCAAATACCGGCGGAGAAGCAATGGCTGTAGGAAAGGAAAACTGTATAGCAGTGGATGGAATTCATAATGTAATTCAGGTATTAGAGGCAATGGAAGACGAAAAGCTTCAGGATATTGAATATGCAGAATTATTATCCTGTACAGGGGGATGCGTAGGAGGACCTCTGGTCGTTGAAAATAATTTTGTGGCGAAAGCAAGGATAAAACAAATCGCTTTAAAAAATTGCAGAGAAGATAATGAGAAAAATAATGACTATCTGGATAAAATAGATGTATTATGGGATCATCCCATAACATATAAGCCTATTATGAAATTGGACAATAATATGGTTGAAGCAATGAAAAAAATGGAGATGCTGGACAATATATATAAACAGCTTCCCGGCTTGGACTGCGGCTCATGTGGCTCACCAAGCTGTAAAACTCTTGCAGAAGATATCGTACGTGGTTTTGCCAATGAAACCGACTGTATCTTCAAATTAAGAGAAAAGGTCAGAATTCTTGCCAAAGAAATGATTGATCTGGAGAGCAAAATGCCTCCGTCATTTCAAAAAGAATAATCAAACAATAAATAGGGGGTATCATTATGAAGGTTAAAGAACTGGCAGAAAAGCTGAATTTGAAAGTGGCAGCAGGTGAACAGGGGTTGGATAAGGAAATAACCGGTGTCTATATCTGTGATTTGTTAAGCTGGGTCATGTCTCATGCACAGAAAGGAAATGTCTGGATTACTGTTCAAACCAACATCAATGTTGTTGCTGTCGCTGTTTTAACAGAGGTTTCCTGTATTATAATACCGGAAAATATTGAAATCGATGCCAAAACCATAGAAAAAGCAAATACGGAAGGTATTGCAGTCTTAGCCTCTTCGTTCAATTCCTATGAAATAGCATGTGGGATTAACAATGAATGCAAATTCTAATTTAATAAGGTATTTCTTTGACCTTCATATTCATACGTCACTATCTCCATGTGCAAGTGATGATATGACTCCGAATAATATTGTGAACATGGCATTATTGAAGGGTCTTGATTTTATTGCCGTAACGGATCATAATTCTGTCGGAAACGTTGAGGCTGTGATGAAATGTGCATCGGATAAAGATATCGTGGTAATACCGGGAATGGAGATTGAATCTTCGGAAGAAGTTCATTTATTGTGCCTTTTTAAAACGATGGAATCGGCCGCTCAAATGGAGCTTTTTGTAAAGAAGCATTTGCCGGATATAAAGAACAGACCTGATATATTTGGTGAGCAAATATTGTATGATGAAGCCGATAATATTATCGGCTATAATGAAAATCTTCTGATTACCGCTACTTCTTTAAGTGTTAACCGTATAAAAGAACTGGCTGACAGCTTAGGAGGCATAGTTATTCCGTCCCATGTTGACCGGGATTCATTCAGTATCATTTCTAATTTAGGCTTTATTCCTGAAGATCTTGACTTTAACATCATTGAAATATCTAAATCAATATCAAGAGATGACGTATATCATAAGTTTCCATATACAAAAAAATACAAGGTTATAAGCAATTCAGATGCTCATGAGTTATATCAAATATCGGAACCAGAGGAATATTTTGAATTGTCTGAAAAAACCGTTGATTGTCTTTTTGACCATTTCAGAAAAATAAAATAAAAATCGACAAAAAAGTTTTGTTATTATAGTAGATTTTTTAACAATTAACTGATATAATTAAATAGATATATGATATGTTAAATTTATAACAAACTTTATGCTTATATTACAAAGCATATATTAATTATATTCAATAAGAACAGGGAGGTCTTATGATGAATGAGCAAAATTGCTGCGCATGTGCTGACTTAACAGCTGACAAAGAAAAAGAACAAAAATTGTACGAAGTAATTGAAAAGTACAAAAATACAGAAGGTGCATTAATTCCGGTTCTCCATGAGGCTCAGGAAATATATGGATATCTGCCTTTGGAAGTTCAAAAAAAGATATCGGAAGAATTAGGTGTACCGCTTGCAGAAATTTATGGAGTAGTAACTTTTTACACACAGTTTTCACTGAATCCAAAAGGAAAATATAAAATTGGAGTTTGTCTGGGAACTGCTTGCTATGTAAAAGGTTCAGGTGCTATTCTGGACAAGTTGAAAGAAAAGCTTGGTATTGATGTAGGTGAGTGTACAGAGGATGGTAAGTTTTCTCTTGAAGCTACCCGTTGTATCGGAGCATGTGGTCTTGCACCTGTTATGACCATTAATGACGATGTATATGGCAGACTTGTTCCTGACGATGTGGAGGGAATCTTAGAGAAATATCAAAAATGAGAGAGCTGTCTTTACACATACTGGATATTGTGCAAAATTCTATATCAGCCAATGCTGACCTGATTGAAATAACTGTAATTGAGGATATAACAAAGGACATTTTGGAAATATGTATTCATGACAATGGAAAAGGAATTGAACCGGAAATGCTGAAAACCGTAACAGACCCGTTTACCACAACAAGAACATCACGGAAAATCGGACTTGGAATTCCGCTTTTAAAAGCTGCAGCAGAACATTGCAACGGAAGATTTTCAATAGAATCGGAAGTCGGCAAGGGAACTACTGTAAAAGCAAGTTTTCAGCACAGTCATATTGACAGAGCTCCTCTTGGAAATATGAGTGAAACGATTTTAACATTAGTAACCGGCAATCCTGAAATTGATTTCATTTACCTGCAAAATGTAAACAATCGAAAATTTGAATTTGATACGAAAAAAATAAAAAACATTTTGCAAGGTGTTTCAATGAATAATATAGAAGTTATATCATGGCTGAAAGATTATTTAAATGAAAATATTTTATCCTTATATGGAGGTGTATAACTTTGAAAAGTTTAAAAGAGCTTGAAAAAATCAGAAAGAGCGCATTAGATAAAGTAAATCTCAGGAAAGAAAGAGAAGAAGGAATAAGAATTGTAGTAGGTATGGCAACCTGTGGTATTGCTGCCGGTGCAAGACCTGTGTTAAATGCTTTTGTTGAGGAAGTTGCAAAAAGAAAGCTGAATAATGTTACAGTTACTCAAACCGGCTGCATTGGTGTTTGCAGATTGGAGCCTATTGTTGAAGTATATGTACCAGGACAAGAAAAAGTGACTTATGTTAAAATGACACCTGAAAAAGCAGTGCAAATTGTAAATGAACACATTGTTAATGGAAATGTGTGTATACAATATACCATAGGTGCAGCTGATAAATAGGAAAAGGAGGGTTTTTAATGGAACTTGTAAGATCTCATGTTTTGGTTTGCGGAGGTACAGGCTGTACTTCATCAGGTAGTGAAAAGATTATAAAAGAAATGGAAGTACAGCTGAAAAATTATAATATAGATAATGAAGTAAAGGTTGTAAGAACAGGCTGCTTTGGATTATGTGCATTAGGACCGGTTGTTATTGTATATCCTGAAGGCGCTTTTTACAGCATGGTAAAGCCTGAGGATGTAAAAGAAATTGTTGAAGAACATCTGTTAAAGGGTCGTATTGTTAAAAGATTGCTATACCATGAAACCATTCACGAGGGAGATACCATCAGATCATTGAATGAAGTTGACTTTTATAAAAAACAGCTTCGTGTAGCATTACAGAATTGCGGTGTTATTAATCCTGAAAATATTGAAGAATACATTGCGTTTGACGGTTATAAAGCTCTTGGTAAGGTATTAACGGAAATGACTCCTGAGCAGGTTATTGATACAATTAAGAAGTCCGGCTTAAGAGGTAGAGGAGGCGGCGGATTCCCTACAGGTTTGAAATGGGAATTTACAGCTAAATCACAGAGTGACCAAAAATACGTTGCTTGTAATGCCGATGAAGGTGACCCCGGTGCTTTTATGGACAGAAGTATATTGGAAGGTGACCCTCATCGTATCATTGAAGCAATGGAAATTGCAGGTTATGCGGTTGGTGCAAACCGTGGATTTATTTATGTCAGAGCGGAATATCCAATAGCAGTTAAGAGACTTCAGATTGCTATCAATCAGGCAAAAGAATATGGTTTATTAGGAGAGAATATTTTTGGAACAGATTTTAGTTTCGATCTGGAATTAAGACTTGGAGCAGGAGCATTTGTATGCGGTGAAGAAACTGCATTAATGACTTCCATTGAAGGACATCGCGGTGAGCCAAGACCAAGACCTCCGTTCCCTGCAGTAAAAGGTTTATTTGGCAAGCCTACTTTATTAAATAACGTAGAAACTTATGCCAATATTCCTACAATCATTTTAAATGGGCCTGAATGGTTTGCAAGCATCGGAACCGAAAAGAGCAAGGGAACCAAGGTATTTGCGTTAGGCGGAAAAATAAATAATACAGGTTTGGTAGAAATACCAATGGGTACTACACTTAGAGAAATTGTTGAAGATATCGGAGGAGGAATTCCTAACGGAAAGAAATTTAAAGCTGCTCAAACCGGAGGACCTTCAGGCGGCTGTATTCCTGCTTCCCTGGCGGATACCCCTATTGACTATGATTCATTAATCAGTATTGGTTCTATGATGGGTTCCGGAGGACTTATTGTCATGGACGAAGATACTTGTATGGTTGATATTGCTAAATTCTTCCTTGAATTTACGGTTGATGAATCCTGCGGCAAATGTTCTCCATGCAGAATCGGAACCAAGAGGATGCTTGAAATTCTTGAGAAAATAACCAATGGTAACGGTACACTTGAGGATATTGATAACCTGGAAACATTGTGTAAGAACGTAAAAGCTTCCGCTTTGTGCGGACTTGGACAGACAGCTCCAAATCCAATTTTAAGTACATTAAGGTATTACAGAGATGAGTATATCGCTCATGTTACTGATAAAAAATGTCCTGCTGGAGTATGTAAATCTTTACTTGCATATACAATCGACCCAGGCTTATGCAGAGGCTGTGGAATTTGCGCTAAGCAATGTCCGGTAAATGCTATAAGTGGAGAAAGAAAGAGTCCATTTAAGATTGATACCGAAAAATGCGTAAAATGTGGTGCATGTATAGAGAAATGTCCATTTAAAGCAATATTTAAGAACCATTAATGAAGGGGGATGCAAGGAATGGAAATGGTTAATATTACAATTAACGGACAAAAGCTTCAGGTGCCGAAAGACTATACAGTTCTTGAAGCAGCCAGAAGTGCCAATATAGATATTCCAACGCTATGTTATTTAAAAGGTATTAATGAAATAGGCGCATGCAGAATGTGTGTGGTTGAAATAAAAGGTGCAAAAAGCCTGCAGGCTGCTTGTGTATATCCGGTTTCCGAAGGACTTGAAATCAAAACCAATACACCTGCTGTCAGAGAATCCAGAAAGGTTACTCTTGAGCTTATTTTGTCGAATCATGAAAAGAAATGTTTAACCTGTGTAAGAAACAGAAACTGTGAACTTCAAAAGCTATCAGAAGATTTAAATGTTCAGAATATAAGATTTGAGGGAGAAACCTATAAATTCCCAATTGACAACTTATCCCCGTCTGTTGTAAGAGACCCGAATAAGTGTGTTCTTTGCAGAAGATGTGTAAGCGTTTGTAAGAATGTTCAAACCGTATCTGTTATTGATGCACAGGAAAGAGGATTCAAGACCATTGTCGGTTCGGCATTCAATAAATCTCTTGATGAGGTACCTTGCGCTATGTGCGGTCAATGTATAGTAGCTTGTCCTGTTGGTGCGCTTAGAGAAAAAGACAGCACCGATGAAGTATGGGCAGCATTGGCAGATGAAAGCAAGCATGTGATTGTACAGACAGCACCTGCTGTTAGAGTAGCATTAGGTGAAGAATTTGGAATGCCGATAGGAACCAGGGTAACTGGAAAGATGGCTGCAGCACTTAGAAGATTAGGTTTTGACAAGGTTTTTGATACCGATACGGCTGCAGACCTGACAATTATGGAAGAAGGAACCGAATTGCTGAACAGAATAAAAGAAGGAGGTAAGCTGCCGCTTATTACTTCATGTAGTCCAGGATGGATTAAATTCTGTGAGCATAATTATCCTGATTTTCTGGAAAACCTTTCATCATGTAAATCTCCTCATGAAATGTTCGGAGCAATCATTAAGTCTTATTATGCAGAAAAAGAAGGTATTGATCCTGCCAACATATTTGTTGTTTCAGTAATGCCTTGTACTGCAAAGAAATTTGAACGCTCCAGAGAGGAGCTTGCAGGTACCGGATATCCTGATGTAGATGCAGTTCTTACGACAAGAGAGCTTGCAAGAATGATTAAAGAAGCAGGTATTGATTTCGTATCATTACCTGATGAAGGGTTTGACAATCCGTTTGGTGAAGCTACTGGTGCTGGTGTTATATTCGGTGCAACCGGTGGTGTTATGGAGGCTGCTTTAAGAACGGTAGCCGAGCTTCTTTCAGGAAAACCGCTGGATAACATTGAATACAATGCAGTAAGAGGTATTGAAGGTATCAAGGAGGCAACCATAGAGCTTCCAGGAAAGACAATTCATGCAGCAGTTGCTCATGGATTAGGAAATGCAAGAAAATTATTGGATAAAATACGTGCAGGAGAAGCCAATTACGACTTTATAGAAATAATGGGCTGCCCCGGCGGATGTGTAACCGGAGGAGGACAGCCGATACAGCCTGCAAAGGTACAAATGGATATTGATTTGAGAGCTGCAAGAGCTAAGGCAATATATGATGAAGACCAAAGCATGACTATCCGTAAATCCCATGAAAATCCGTTTATTAAGAAGTTATATGAGGAATATCTCGGTGAACCATGCGGACATAAATCTCATAAATTGCTGCATACTCATTATATAAAGAGAGAAAACTATTAAGAAGAATATCGGGCGGGTCGAATCACCCGCCCTTGTATTCATAAAAAGTTATTCACTGGAATTACAACTTGACAAGTAAACTGAATATAAATATAATTATATTTAATTTAATATTTATAAAAGCAATGAAGAGAAGAGTAGGCTGTTTAAAGGCTTCCAGAGAGACGGCACATTAGCTGAAAGTGCTGTCAGTACTGAACAGCTGAAAACCAACTTGGAGCTTATATCGTTAATTACGTTATAATTATTAAAGTGGTGAAATACACAATTAGGGTGGAACCGCGGGAATAAAGCTCTCGTCCCTTTCAGGGAACAGAGCTTTTTGTTTTATTTAATACTATAAGAAAGGAAGGTTAAAATGGTAAAGGTTACTCTTAAGGATGGTTCTGTTAAAGAATATGAAAAAGGAACAACAATTCAACAGATAGCTGAAAGTATCAGTTCGGGGCTTGCCAGAGTTGCTTTGGCCGGCATGGTTAACGGAATTGTGAAAGACCTTTCAACCCCTATAAACGAGGATTGTCAGTTAAGTCTGCTGACTTTTGATGATGAAGAAGGAAAAAATGCATTCAGACATACAACATCCCACATAATGGCACAGGCCGTAAAAAGACTTTTTCCGTCAACAAAGCTTGCAATAGGACCTGCCATTGACAATGGATTTTATTATGATTTTGATTCGGACAGAACATTCACCCCTGAGGATTTGGAAAAAATAGAAGAAGAAATGAAAAAAATAATTAAAGAGGATTTTCCTCTTGAAAGATTTGAACTGCCAAGAGAAGAAGCAATAAAATTTATGAAAGAAAAGAACGAGACTTACAAAGTTGAGCTTATTCAGGATTTACCGGAAGACGCTGTTATTTCATTTTATAAGCAGGGCGAGTTTGTTGACTTATGTGCAGGGCCTCATGTGCCTTCAACCGGTAAAATAAAGGCATTTAAACTTCTGAATGTTGCCGGTGCCTATTGGAGAGGCAATGAAAAGAATAAAATGCTGCAGAGAATTTACGGTACATCCTTTACTAAGAAAAGCGAACTTGATGAGTATATTAACAGACTGGAAGAAGCGAAAAAGAGAGATCATAGAAAGCTTGGCAAAGAACTTGATTTATATCAAATCATGGAAGAGGGCCCGGGTTTTCCATTCTTTTTACCTAAGGGAATGGTTCTCAGGAATGTTCTTGAAAACTTTTGGCGCGAAGAGCATAAAAAGTGGGGCTATCAGGAAATAAGGACTCCGCTTATTCTGAATGAAGATTTATGGCATCGTTCGGGTCACTGGGATCACTATAAGGATAATATGTATTTTACAAAGATTGACGAAAATAATTACGCCATAAAGCCCATGAATTGTCCCGGCGGAATGTTGGTTTATAAGAGAAAAATGCATTCCTACAGAGAATTGCCTCAGCGGCTGGCCGAGCTTGGACTGGTTCACAGACATGAGCTGTCCGGTGCGTTGCATGGGTTAATGAGGGTAAGATGCTTCACGCAGGACGATGCGCATATCTTTATGCTTCCGGAACAGGTAAAACAAGAAATTATTAATGTCATTAACCTTATAGACTATTTTTACGGTGTGTTTGGTTTCAATTATCACGTAGAGCTTTCAACCAGACCGGAAGATTCCATGGGAAGCGATGAGCAGTGGGAAATGGCGACAAATGGCTTGAAAGAAGCTCTTGAAGAAAAGGGAATCAAGTATAAGATTAATGAAGGAGACGGAGCTTTTTACGGTCCAAAAATTGATTTTCATCTGGAGGATTCCATCGGACGTACCTGGCAATGCGGTACCATTCAGTTGGATTTCCAAATGCCGCAAAAATTTGAGCTTACCTATATAGGGGCTGACGGAGAAAAACATACACCTGTTATGATTCACAGGGTTGTGTTTGGAAGCATTGAAAGGTTCATTGCTATTCTGACCGAGCATTATGCAGGTGCATTCCCAACATGGCTGGCTCCTGTTCAGGTAAAAATACTGCCTATAGCTGATAAGCACCATGATTATGTACTTGAGCTGCAAAAGAAGCTTGAGCAAAATGACATTCGTGTTGAGGTTGACTTGAGGAATGAGAAAATAGGTTATAAGATAAGAGAAGCTCAACTGGAGAAAATACCCTATATGCTTGTCATCGGTGACAAGGAAATGGAGAGCAATATGGTTGCAGTAAGATCCAGAAAAGACGGAGATCAAGGTATTGTTGCCGTTGATGAGTTTATAAATAATATTCTGAATGAAATCAATAATAAAACAAAATAAACAGGTAGGATTAAAAGCTGGAAAGCGTGAATTGGTAGTATGCTTTCCAGTTTTTTTGTGAATATTTTCTATGGTACGGCAAAAAATATTTATAAACTAATTCTATGGGGGAATGTACCATGAAAAGATTTATTGCATCGTTAATTTTATTGTTATGTGTATGCATAGGTTGTTATCGATACTATAAAATATGGACGGCAGAACCCACATTGTCCAAGTATGGTTCCAGAGGTCAGGAAGTAAAAGATATTCAGTACCGATTGAGGAATTGGGGATATTATAAGGGAAATATTGATGGAATATATGGCTGGAAAACGGTTGCTGCTGTAAAAGAATTTCAAAAGAAAAACGGACTTAAAGTAGATGGGATAGCCGGGCCACAGACGTTAGCCGCATTAGGCTTACCAACCGGCACTACAGGTACTGCCACCTCATCTTCATATTCAAGTAATGTTAATTTACTGGCAAGAATTATTAATGGTGAAGCAAGAGGGGAACCATATAAAGGACAAGTTGCTGTAGGTGCTGTTGTGCTTAACAGAGTAAAACACCCTTCCTTTCCGGATACCATAGCAGGCGTCATATACCAGCCCGGAGCATTTACTGCGGTTACAGACGGGCAAATACATGCCAATCTGGAGCCGGAGTCCATACGTGCCGCTCAGGATGCGTTAAACGGCTGGGACCCGACAAACGGATGCATATATTATTATAACCCTGCTAAAACAACAAACAAATGGATTTACAGCAGGCCGATTCAAGTAAAAATAGGAAAACATGTATTTGCCAAGTAAGAATAAGTCATAACCCAAATAATTAAGAATAAAATAATAGGAGAGATAATAAGGGGGGATTCATTGATGAAGATATATGTTGTCAGAAAGAATTCACTAATCATGTTTGTACTGCTGTTTGTTTTTATAATTGGGCTTGTGGCATTTAACTGGGAAAATACTACAAGTGTTTTTCTTACATCTTCACCTAAAAGAGATTTACCGATTTACTGTGTTGACAGGCAGGATAAAACAATCAGTATATCCTTTGATGCCGCATGGGGAAATGAAGATACACAGCAATTGATTGATATCCTAAAAAAATATAATGTAAAAACCACCTTCTTTGTTGTAGGAGGGTGGGTGGATAAGTATCCGGAATCCGTTAAGGCACTGCATGATGCAGGTCACGAAATCATGAATCACTCGAATACGCATCCTCATATGACCAAATTGTCTGTCGAGAAGATGAAGGAAGAAATCAAAAAATGTGACGAAAAAATTCAAGCTATTACAGGAGTAAAACCAATTTTATTCAGACCGCCATATGGAGATTATAACGATAAGGTGGTACAGGTTTGCAGGGAAATGGGCCATTACACCATACAATGGGATGTAGATTCACTTGACTGGAAGGAATTGGGGCCTGAGAGCATTATTGAAAGGGTAACCAAAAAGGTAAAGAACGGCTCCATTGTTCTTTTTCACAATGCTGCAAAAGATACACCTGCAGCTCTTCCTACAATTCTGGAAACTTTACAGAAAGACGGATATAAGATTGTACCAATTTCACAGTTAATATATAAAGACAATTATCATGTAGACCATACCGGCAAACAAATATCTGATTCAAAGGATATTTCCTCAGTTGATTAGTGTTGAATAAAACAAATGAAACTGCAAATATTATATACGAAAACGTGTCGTAGGAGTTGAATACATGGTAGTAATTGGAGTTCTATCGATTGAAAAAGAATCAATGGTTATCCGAATACTTCGCAAAATTATAAGTTCACAAAAAATAAAGGCAAGTATTATCGAAACATATGATGACTGTATTTCAGCTCCAAATAAATTCAATTTGAAGTCCTATATTCATGAGATAAAAAACAGTGGAATTGATATTGCAATTATAAAAATCATATCCGACTATATAGCAACCGGCATATATAACGATATATCCTTTGATTTATTAATCCAGGAAACCTTTTCCACGGAGGAAAATGAAACCTTATTTCAGACTTTATTAAAAGTGAAAGAAACGTTTTTAAAGTCGTTGAATGATAAGTGCATTACAATTATCAACGGAGATGATGAAACAGTATTAAAAATATTTAAAAATATTAAAATGTGCGTTATAACCTATGGTTTTGGAACAAAAGCTACCATTACTGCTTCCAGTATAGCAGAAGAATCGGATTTTATCGTATTTATCTATTGTATTCAAAGGATGGTACGAACCGTAAAAAATAATTATATTGAGCCGCAGGAGTTTCCTGTAAAGATTCTTACGACACAAAGAAATGATATTTACAATGCACTGGCTGCAGTAACAGCAGCAATTGTCTGTGGTATTGATACAGAAAAAAATATTACTTCTAAATTTGAAATTTCCTGAATAGATATATATAGGAAATATCCCTATGAACAGAGGAGTAAATTTGGAAGGAGAGTGGGGGTCAATGGTTGAAAATACATTGGACAACAATGATGTAGAAATAACCGGTGAGGTATACAGTTCCTTGGAATTTAGTCATGAAGTTTATGGTGAAGGCTTTTATACCTTTACGATAAAGGTTCCAAGATTAAGCAATATTTCAGATTACATCATCGTAACGGTATCCGAAAGGCTGTTAAAAGACCTGACATTGAATATTGGTGATCTAATAGAAATTAAAGGTCAATTCCGTTCTTATAACAATTATACATCAACCGGAAACAAATTGGTATTAACCGTTTTTGCAAGGGATATTCATTTTGCTGATAAGAATGTTAAAGTGAAAAACCCAAATTACATATACCTGAACGGATTTATATGTAAACCTCCAATTTACAGAACGACACCCTTTGGAAGAGAAATAGCGGATTTATTGCTTGCGGTCAACAGAGCCTATGGAAAATCCGATTACATTCCATGTATAGCATGGGGGCGCAATGCAAGATATTCACGCAGCCTTGAGGTTGGAGAGAATATAAAAATATGGGGAAGAATTCAAAGCAGAGAATATCAGAAAAAAATCAGTGAAACAGAAACCATAACCAAGGTGGCTTATGAAGTTTCAATATCAAAAATGGAGGTGGCAAAGAAAGACGCAGACAGAGGCATTGTTCATGCCAGTGAAGACGAAAAAGAAAATCAATCCATTCTTTAAATAAAGCAAAAAAGCTGGTTTTAAACCAGTTTTTTTTTGCTTCATTTATTCACAATCATGCATTCATTCTCATATGATGATAGTAAGGCATAAAGATGTCCATTTCGTCACTATAAACGTTTATTTCTCACTGTAGTATAGATTGCCAAATAAAAGAGGTATATTTTTCTGGGGGTGTCTCTTTCATGAGATTACGATCGCGAAAAGTTTTCAGATATGGAATTACATACAGGCGGAGAAGAAGAAACGGATATAGTAAATTTTTGCTGTTTGCAGCTATTTTCTTATTGATATTTTTCATTTTTAGTGTGTTTAACAAAAGAATTAAACCAACCATCTTATCCATTGCGGAAGCAAAGGCAAAATACATAGCCACTCAGGCCATTAATGAATCCGTTAATGAAAAAATCGTGGAGAAAAACTTGAATTACAGCGAGCTGGTAAACCTACAAAAGAATATAAATGGTGAAATTACTGCGCTTCAGGCAAATATCATAAAAATGAATGAAATGAAAGCGGAATTAACCATTAGCATACAAAATAAGATTGCAGAAATTGATTCAACGGAAGTATATGTGCCTATAGGGAACATAATAAACAATGACATTCTGTCAGGTTGGGGGCCAAGAATTCCTGCCAGATTAATTCCGGTTGGAACAGCACAAGTTGATTTTAAAAACAATTTTACAACAGCGGGGATCAATCAAACAAAGCATGAAATTTATCTCGAGGTTCAGGCAAAAGTTGCTGTTTTGCTTCCTGCGGCAAGAAAAAATACAGAAGTGGTTACTTCCGTACCAATTGCGGAAACAATTATTGTAGGAACCGTTCCGGATACCTATACCAATGTTGAAGGCACAACGGGGTCGGTGCCTGATAATATCCTGAACATGATACCGTAATTTACATATCTGTATTTGTAGAAGTGCAAAAAGATGGTATAATTATATATAATTATACCATCTTTTATTATGGAGGAATTAAACATGAATCTTGAGAATATAGAAAAAAGAATCAATGAATTACGAGAAATCATTGAATACCATAATCATAAGTATTATGTGGAGGACAATCCGGAAATAAGCGATTTTGAATATGACAAACTTTTAAGAGAACTTGAGGATTTGGAAAAAGAGCATCCGGAATTGATTACCCCAGATTCACCAACGCAGAGAGTGGGAGGAAAACCGCTTGAAGGATTTGAAACGGTTGTACATACGGTTCAGATGCAAAGTCTTGCAGACGTTTTCAGTGAAAGTGAGTTGTATGAATTCGATAATCGTGTCAGGACGTCTCTGCGTGAGCAAAGCATTGAATATGTGGTAGAGCTTAAAATAGACGGATTGTCTGTTTCCCTGGAATATGAAAATGGCGTTTTTGTCCGTGGTTCAACAAGAGGGGACGGAATTGTAGGGGAAAATATAACACAAAACCTGAAGACCATTAAATCCATACCATTAAGATTAAAAGAACCGATTCCTTATCTTGAGGTTCGGGGTGAAGTCTTTATTTCAAAAAACAATTTTTTAAAAATCAATGAACAAAGAGAAATTTTAGGTGAGCCGCTATTTGCCAATCCAAGAAATGCAGCGGCAGGCTCATTAAGACAGCTGGATCCTAAGATTACTGCCAAAAGAAATCTGGATATATTCGTATTTAATATCCAGCAGGTTACAGGCAGGGAATTTGAAACTCACGTGCAAACATTGGATTATCTGAAAAGTCAGGGATTTAAAGTAAGTCCCACCTATAATGTATTTGATAACATAAAAGACGCATATAAAGAAATATTAAGGTTAGGCAATATGAGAGGGGAACTGGCTTTTGAGATTGACGGTGCAGTAGTCAAGGTAAATTCACTCAGGCAACGTAATCTTTTGGGAAGTACTTCAAAAACGCCCAAATGGGCGGCCGCATACAAGTTTCCTGCGGAAAGGAAGCCCACAAAACTTAAGGATATTATCATACAGGTTGGAAGAACAGGCGCACTGACACCAAATGCTGTGTTGGAACCCGTAAGGCTGGCAGGCTCAACGGTAAGCCGCGCTACATTACATAATATTGATTATATAAGACAAAAAGATATCAAAATAGGTGACACTGTCATCGTACAAAAAGCCGGAGACATTATTCCTGAAGTTGTTGAGGTATTATTTGATAAAAGGGACGGCAGTGAAAAGGAATTCATCATGCCTGACCGATGTCCTGTTTGCGGTGCTGAGGTTTTGCGTGAGCCTGGTGAAGCGGTAACAAGGTGTACAGGAATTGAATGTCCTGCACAGCTTTTGAGAAATATTATTCATTTTGCTTCCAGAGATGCAATGAATATTGAGGGTCTGGGACCAGCAATCATCGAGCAATTGCTGGAAAGGAAGCTTATTCATGGCGCAGCGGATTTGTATTATCTAAAATTTGATGATATTGTAAACATGGAACGTATGGGCAAGAAATCTGCGGAAAATTTGTTAAATGCTATAGAGAAGTCTAAAGACAATGACCTCGGCAGACTGATTTATGCGTTTGGAATCCGGCTGATTGGGCAAAGAGCTGCAAAGTTGCTGGCAGATCATTTCCATTCCATTGATAACTTAATTTCCGCAACGGTTGATGAAATAATTCAAATTAATGAAATTGGTGAAAAAATGGCAGTAAATGTTGTTCAATTTTTTTCACAGGAACAAACCATTGACACCATCAACAAACTTAAAGCTGCAGGAGTAAATATGGTTAAGATTACAGACTCTGATGGTCAGAAAAGTGATATACTGTCCGGAAAGACTTTTGTATTAACCGGTAAGCTTCCTACATTGTCAAGAGATGAAGCTTCGGAACTAATCCAAGCCCACGGGGGCAAGGTATCCGGAAGCGTTTCAAAGAAAACTTCTTTTGTGCTTGCCGGAGAAGATGCCGGCAGTAAACTGACAAAAGCACAGGAGCTTGGAATAACAATAATAAGTGAAGATGATTTAATGAATATGGTGAATGGAAATCACCGTCCTTAATGGACGGTTTTTTTATTCCTTTTTCAGTGTGAAAAATTACAAGATATTACATTGTTATTATTGCGTTATATGAATATATTTGATATGATATTATATATAATTAAATTAATAACATAATTATTTAGTATTTAAAAAATTATTATATATATGCTTAAATTGAGAATAATAATTTTTTAAATATGACAGGAAAGGAGAAGGACAGTATGAAAAAGATTGTCTCTGCAGTATTAATATTAAGTTTGGTATTTTCCTTATTTACTATTGCATCGGCAGAAGAAATCATTACTATTACTATTGACGGTGAAGTTCTTGAGCCAAAGGACGCAAACGGGAATACAGTAAGACCCTTTCTGCAAAACGGCAGCACTTATTTACCTGTTCGTGCCCTGTCCAATGCTTTTAATTTGAAAATAGAATGGGACGAACCTTCTCAATCGATATTTATTGGCGAAATGGCTGAACCTGAAATGCAGGAAGACGATGATAATAAAATTAAAATCTACATCAATGGCGAAAAATTTGAGCCAAAAGACGCCAATGGAAACCCGGTTGAACCTGTTATAAAGGACGGTACAACTTACTTGCCTGTAAGGGCTATTAGTGAAGCATTTGATAAAAAGGTCGACTGGGTGGACGAAACTAAAACAGTTGTAATAACGAGCAAGAAAACAGAGGTTGCCAAATCTGACCCTTTGGCCGGAAAGTACTATTATATAATCAACAAGTCAAACGGGAAGGCATTGGCACCGGAATCATATGGAAAAGATAACAATGTAAAAATCACACTTATGGATAAAGCCGACGAAGACGGACAGCTCTGGAGAGTATCGGCAGTAACAGACGGAGCATACATAATTTCCAATAAGCTTACAGGAAAGTGTATAGATATTCCTGCCTTTTCAAAGGAAGAGGGCAAGGTTCTTGCACAGTATAGCATAAACGGAGGCAAAAACCAGCAGTGGGAGCTTATTCAGGGAGAAGACGGATATTATTCGATATTATCAAGGTTAACCGGTTTTAGTATAGAAATTAAGGATAATGTGTTGGTTCAAACAAAAGCAGCAGGAGCCGATACCCAGAAATGGGAGCTGATATACGCCGATGATACAGTTGTAAAAAAAGTATTGGAATCCGAGGGATATAAAACGCTTCCTGAACAGCTAAAACGCGGATATAATGCATATATACTTGGCAAAGCAAGCTTTAGTCAAATAGTTGCAGAAGAGGCGGAAAGATTATTTATTTCCAATGAGTTTGAAAAACAGAATGCTTCACGGCAAAGGGAGCTTATTACGGAATCCCTGTCTCTGACTGCGTATGAACAGGTCAGCGGTGATATTTTGAATAATGTACCTGCAAATTATAAGATTACGGGAGTTACCGTAGAAGACAATTATGATATTTGGCGTGGTTCACGGACTAAGGTTTGGATTACACATGTCGAAATGGATGGTGATATTGCAGGCCAGGTTCATAAATTTCAGGTCGTATCCAATGAAGAAAATACACCTGTAGTAGAAGATGCTATTCAGGCAATCGGCCTGTTTCCATATGCCTTCAGACATTATGTAAGAAGAATTCTCTGGAAAGCAGGAGATACGGCAAATAACTATAACGGCGGCGGAGATTCTATTTGGATACGACTCAACTATACTCCTCCGAAAAGTCAGATTTCTCAGGTTTTTGCTCATGAACTTGGACATATTCTTGATACAAATACTTTGCCCACACCTGAAGTTTGGACATGGGCAATAGCACAGGATGCAGTTGCCATTTCCAGCTACGGTTCCAGCAATCAGTCGGAAGATTTGGCAGAGTATTCGAGGCTTTACTGGCTAACACTGGGAAGGGAAGCTCATGATGAGCTTGAAAAGGTTTATCCTGCAAGAACCAAAGTATTCAAAGGTCTTTTATATCGTGCAGATAATGAGTATTTTAAAGATTTTAAGTCTTTCTCCGATCAAATCGATGAAATGGTAAACCAGATAAAAACATTCGGCAGCGACAGCCATGCAAGCAGGATTGATATTACAAAATATTATAAAATTGTTGACAAAGCTACCGGCAAGGTTATGGGAATAAAAGACGGCAAAGTTGAAAATAATGCAGAAGTACTGCTTCAGAATTATGATAAAAATAATGACAGCCAGGTATTCTTCATTGAAAGATATGGAAGCTTTATCAAGATCATCAATAAGAAAAGCGGAAATCCGATTCAGCTAAACACAAGCTACTTGTGCGGAAAACCTCTTGTACAATACGGCGGAGAATGGGCAGTTGATGATAAATTTATACCCTATGAAAAAGACGGTGGATTTATACTCATCAACAGGCGGTCAAAGCTTGGTGTTGCAGCATACGACGGTGCAGCACGTTCCTATGTGGAGCCTACTGTATGGGAACTTGTACCTGTAGGAGAAGCGGCAAAGGCAACCTACTATAAAATTCATATAAACAATAAGGTTTTGGCCTCCCTGGATGGCAAGCTTGTACTTGCAGATGAAAAGGATACAGAAGATCAACAGTGGCTGGTTAAGGAAATGGAAGATGGATATGTAATTATTTCAAACAGAGCCACAGGTCTGGTTCTTGATGTAACAGGTGCTTCAGTAGACCCCGGAAAGGAAGTTATTCTTTACGAAGCCAATAAAGGTGACAATCAATTGTTTAAGCTTAATGAGACCGGTAATGGTACGACAATTAAAGCAAAGCACAGCGGCCTCTTTATTACAGCCGGTGATAACGGATTAACACAGGAGAATCAGAGCAATACCGGCAATCAGTTGTTTATTTTCAAGGAAATAAAATAGTATTGTTCATATATTCCTGAAAAGCAAGGTGGACCTGGGGTCCACCTTATGTATTATTCATTAAATAATCAACAGCAAATTGAGCCATTACAGCCGCGCCTATCACAATACAATCCTCGTCTGCATCGAATTTTGAACTGTGAATAGGGTGAATAATGCCTTTTTCCTTATTGCCGCAGCCTAATCTGAAAAAGGTCGACGGCTTTTTTTCTGCAAAATATGCAAAATCTTCTCCGCTCATGGAAGGTACGTCACCCCACAGTACATTTTCTTTGCCGATAATTTTTGAAGCTGATTCGGCCAGGAGAGATGTAATAGCAGGATCGTTCATTGTTGGCGGAAAAAGATAATGAAAACTGAATTCATATTCTCCGCCCATACTGTGAACAATTCCTGCCGTAATTTCCTCAATCATTTGAGGTACTTTTTTCCTTAGCTCAGGATCTAATGTTCTGGCAGTGCCTTTGATGGTTGCAAAGTCGGGTATGACATTAAAGCATGACCCTGAATGAAAAGAGCATACGGATATTACCGCCGGATTCAGAGGGTCAATTCTTCTGCTTACCAATGTCTGAAGTGCATTAACTACCTGACAGCCAATAACAATCGGATCAATGGCATTATGCGGCATTGCACCATGCCCGCCTTTCCCCTTGATAATGATTTCAAATTCATCAGGGGATGCCATAATAGCCCCGTTTTTTACAAGTATTTTCCCAACAGGAATTTCCGGCCAGACATGAGTTGCAATACATACATCAACGACGGGATTTTCAAGGACTCCTTCTTCAATCATGGGAAGAGCACCGCCGTCCCCTTCTTCAGCAGGCTGGAATATCAGCTTAATGTTACCGGATATTTTAGGTTTTAACCTTGACAAAATATTAGCAGCACCCAACAGGCAAGTGGTATGTACATCATGACCGCATGCATGCATTCTATCAGGAATTAATGATTTATATTCATGAGTATTCTCTTCCATAATGGGCAACGCATCCATATCAGCGCGTATAGCTACCGTTTTTCCGGGATTTGAACCTTCTATAATACCTACAACACCGGTTTTGGCAACTCCCGCAGTTACGCTGATTCCAAGCTTTCTTAAATAATCAGCGATTAATCCAGAAGTATTATATTCCTCAAAGGCAAGCTCAGGATGCTGATGCAATTTTCTTCGAACAGAAATCAATTGGTTTTTAATTTCTTTGGAAATATTCTTTATTTCTTCCGTAAGCAAAAGAATCACCTCCACAGAGTTGTCTTTTTAATAATAACACATTTATTGAATAAAATACAACAAAATAACACCTGTGATTTGAAACAGGTGTTATTTCATGCTAACTTTCCTCAACCTTCGTGTCCTTTTTTTCAACAAAATATGCGCAAGAATCGGTTGAAGTAACAGAAACAGCGGTGACATTATCCAGACTGCATTTTCCATCTTTTTGGTACAAACAGTTTGATGTACAATTGATATTTGTCATAATATCACCTCCATTTTTATTGTTTCGCCTCAAGTTGCAAATAATACTCTGAAAAATAATGAAAATGCCGTGAAAGCATAAGCTTTCACGGCTTATCTAAACAATTTGCTGTACAGGGTACAGCAAACTGATTACCAGGTAATTCCTCGCATGCAGTTTATTACAATAATATAATATGTACTTTGATTGAAAATGTGAATATCTGAGTTTATTTTTTTTTGTAGAACAAATAATAAAAAGGGAGTGGTGGTATGCGAAGAATTAAGTACACGATAATGATTACCGTATTCATTGTTGCAGGAATAATAGCTGCAAATCACATATACAGAAAAAGCATCATTGAAGTTGAAGTACATACAGTTGATGAAACTACGATTATTTCAAGCGTTACCAGCAGCGGAAAGGTAGAAGAAATCAATAAAAGCGAAATATATGTTGAACTTCCGTTAAGAGTGAAAGATATCATGGTAAAAGAAGGGGATATGGTTAAAGCCGGACAGGTCCTTTTTGATGTAGATACCCAAAGTCTTGAATTACAATTAGCACAGGCAAGACTCAGCACATATATGGGCACATCTGCAATTGAAGCATGGAATGAAGGTAATCCTGAATTTAATGATAAAGAACAGGCGATGGATTATTATAATACCAAGAACAATACGGTAGAATTGCAGATAAGGGATTTGGAAAACAAATTGAGAAATCAGCCGAAAAAAATTACAAGCCCAATTGATGGGATTATCACAAAGCTAAATGTGAAAAAAGGAATGATTGCTGATTCTACACAAGCGGCTGCTGTTGTTTCGGATGTCAGCAGCTTAAGAGTAAAGGCTAATATCGGTGAATATTTTATAAGCAAAATAAAGGAAGGCCAAAAAGTTAAAATTACAGGCGATGCATTTGAAGGTGAATCGTATCACGGAGTGGTCAAAGAGATATCTCCAATCGCAAAGCAGGTAAACAACGGCCATAATTCCGAAACGATTGTAGAAGTTTATATTGATGTCATTGAAAAGGAAACAAAGCTTAAGCCTGGCTATTCGGCAGAGGTAAAGATAGAAACAGGCAGAAAAGAAAATGTTATAACCGTACCTTATGAATGTGTAACCCAGGAAAACGGAAATATTGATATTTGCTATATTGTAAGGAACGGAAGAGCTCAAAAAGTACCGGTTACAGTCGGACATGAGCTTGAGCTTGAGATAGAGATTACAAACGGATTAAAAAAGGGTGATAAAGTAATTCTAAACCCGACAGACAAGATAAAAGAAGGTACATTGGTAAAGGTTAAAAAAGAAAGCTGACAAATTCAACGATATAGGAGGTAAAATGAGGTTTATTGATTCCATCAGGATATCCGTACAGACATTAAAAGCAAACAAATTCAGGTCATTGCTTACCGTAATGGGAATTGTAATCGGTATATCATCCGTTATTATTATCGTGTCAATCGGTAAAAGCGGAAGGGCAGCAATATCGAAGCAACTGGAGCAGTTGGGTTCAAATGGAATAAATATTAAATTAAAATCTGGCGATATAGAGTATCGGGACCTACTAACCGAAGATGACGTAGAATATATTCTAAACAATGTATCGGAGGTAAAAAGCATAACCCCTGTTTTTAATGAATTTGGCACAGTTAAAACTTCATATAGAGACAGGGACGTATATATTTGGGGGGTAAACAAGGACTTTAAGGATGTTTTTAATATCAAACTGCTTTGGGGAAGGTTAATCAATGATACGGATACTTTGTCGTTACAAAATGTAGTGGTAATCGATAATATATTGGCCAGAAGACTGTTTCACCGTGAGAATGCCGTAGGGCGCAAATTAAAATTAATTATCAATAAAAAGACAGTAATGCTTACAATAATAGGTATTATAAACAGTGAAAATGCAATGCTTGATGACCTTTTCGGGGATCAGATACCCGCTTTTGTTTATATGCCCTATACAACTATCCAGCGTCTTAGTGATTCGAAAAGCATTGATCAAATATCTATAAAAACGTTGGATAATCATAATCTTGACAATATCGGAATAAGAATAGTCGGTCTTCTGGAAAGAAAACACCGCAATCAGAATAAATATTATGCCGAAAATATGTTAAAGGAAAAAGAAAAAATGAATAATATCATTCATATTATTACTTTCATCATTGTATCAATAGCGGCAATTTCATTGGTTGTAGGCGGGATAGGGATAATGAATATTATGCTCGTCTCGGTATCGGAGAGGACAAGAGAAATAGGCATAAGAAAAGCAGTTGGAGCAAAAAAGAAGGATATATTAGGACAGTTTCTAATTGAAGCAGTTATATTAACAAGTGCAGGTGGATTTATAGGAGTTTTATCTGGACTATCAATTTCAATGGCTGTCTCCTACATAACAGGTTTTTCGTTTCATATAAGTGTTCCTGCCATTTGTATTGCTATCTTGTTTTCAGCAGCCATTGGGATTGTGTTTGGTGTTTATCCAGCAAAAAAAGCCGCAGATTTGCAGCCAATGGATGCTTTAAGACAAGAATAAATAAAATAAGTCGTAATAGCGTTTTTAAAAAGTAACTACCATAAATTTATTGCATATAATGTAGCAAGAATAATATTGTGTTTTTCTACCTATGAAATATATGGCATGATATCATACTGAATACAAATATAAGCTTAAACATATACTACACTTGAAAGGAAGTGAATTATGTGGAGTATCTTTCTTTAGGAATGACTGACGATATTGAAGAAGCAAAAAATGTAATTGTAAACGTGCTATGTGATGACAAATATAAAGACGTTCATATAGATTTAAAGCAGAAGAAAGTAGACGAACTTAACTTCCTTGATATCGGAATTAATCCAAAAAGTAAAATGGAAAGTATAAAAGTGGATATTGCTAATGCTCTCTCACAGTTCATTCTTGAAAAATATGAGAAGAAATTTATTATTAGAATTATTCACTCTAATTACTGCTATTTTAATTCCGGAGAAAGGAAAGAAATATTAAAGAATGCGTTGAAAAATATCATTGATTTTGATAAAAACAATATTTTTAACAATCTATTTTTAACAAGAAGAAAAAATATTATCGCAAGAAAGCTTTTGGAATATTTAGATACATCCAACATAATTATTTTAGATGGATTTATAACTTTCCGTTTGCAGGATTATATAAAAGAGTTGGAGGATGTAGTTGATAAAGCCGTCGATGATTACCTGATGGAAAAAGAATACAGGGAATTTATCAGACTGCTGAAATATTTTGTAGATATCCAGGAGCCGAAGTTTGACAGTGTTCATGTACTTACCGGGTACGACAACAAATATATACTGCTGGATCAAAACAAAAAAGAAATCACCAATGAGTGCATAAGAGATTTTATCAATGAGGTTTCAGAAGAGGAAATAAACTATGATGACTTGCTGGTAAGCTCATTGATTACTCTGGCGCCTAAAAAGATATATATTCACACAATTGATCGATTTAAAAATAAAGAATTAATCGAAACGATAAAAAATGTTTTCCTGGGAAAAGTAATATGCTGTACAGGCTGCGAATTATGCGCAGTAGACCACAAACCAAATATCATTCCTGTTATGGCAATGGACTATTTACAAAAATAATATTTTATAAACGTACCGTATGTGATAACATACGGTATTTTTGTTTTTACCAAATATAATATATTGTTCTTTTAGATAATAAAACATTCGATTTCATTTTTAACGAATCTGGATATGAAGTTAAAATTCAAATAGAGCAATTTTTATCTTAAATAGTATTATATTTCAACAAATATACCATTTTTAAACATATTGCTGTATAATGATAGAACAATTTTATAAAATATATTAACAATAAAAAATCTGAAAGGAAGTATTTCGCCTGTGAAAAAGGGAACAGTTTAATGGAAGTATGACATCATAAAATAAAAATTCTTATTGATTATTTTCTAGAAAGGGAGTAAAATACTTGTATTACGTTTAAGGAGGAATTAAATAAAATGAAGAAAAGAATTACAGCTATGATTTTAGTTTTGTTATTTGCAGTTCTTATGTTTAGCGCTGCTACGGTATTTTGTGAAGAAGGGGCGGAGGTAGAAGATATCCCCCAGTTAACAATGAAGCTGAATCCGGAAGGAACATCGTCCATGTCAATGGTTATTCAAATGGAGCAGGAAGATATCGATTCATATATTGATTATTATAAAGATGCTCTTACTCCTGAAGGTTATGAAGTCAGCAAAAGCGAAGATTCCCTTGCAATGATTATAAGCAAGTCTTTTGAACCGGAAGACGGATATCTTGTTGACTTTTCAATGTTTGGCATGGGGACTGTTAAGTTTGTTGAATTTAATGATGTCTTTTGCAACAGATATGGAATTAAAAGCGAAGCTTTTAATGCTGAAAAGGATCAGACAGGAAGAGATTATTTTACCCTGACCATTGAAACACCTGTGAAAGCTTCATACAGTAATGCAGCAATTCAGGAAGGCAGCGGCAAAATCAACACATGGAAAATAAGTTCAGGAAGTAAAAATGAAATTAACCTGACCTTTAAAAAATATAATACAGTTGCTATTGTAGTCACAATAGCCGTGATAATTCTTTTCTTATTACTGCTATTTGCTGTAGTAAGAAACAATAAGAAAAAGAAAGAAGGAGCATTAGAAGTTTCTGATGTTCTTACAGCCTCAGAAGATACATTATATATTGAAGGAGAACAGGAAGGTCTGGAGGACAGCAACGAGCAATGGAACGAAACGGAGCCTGAAATTGATCATTTATATGATGAAGGAAAATCAGATACAGATATTTCAGCATCTGAAGAATCATAAACCGATGGAACGGGCTTCGTAAAATAGAGCATAGTTGACGATAATACAGACAGAACGGAGACGTTTTGTAGAATTAATAATAAAAAAATGATTAATCGGGGCATAACAATCAGAAGCAAAAGGTTGTATGTCCCGATTTGTTTGAAAGAAAATAAATAATTTTTCTGACAGATAACCTTATTATGCATCTGCTTTTTTATTGTAAAAATACAAAAAATAGAAAACATTTGTTTGCTTTTTTATATTTATATGCTATAATATTATGTGTTATTTTTTAAGAGCGGAGAGATAGATATGATTCAGCATGCTCCATTATCAGGAAGGTTTGAACTTGTTTCGGAATATAAACCTCAGGGAGACCAGCCTAAAGCTATTGAATTGTTAAGCAGTGGTATTAAAAAGGGATATAGAGGACAGACTCTTTTGGGAGTAACCGGCTCAGGAAAAACTTTTACGATTGCCAATGTAATACAGAAGGTTCAGAAGCCGACCCTTGTTATTGCTCATAATAAAACATTGGCAGCGCAGCTGTGCAGTGAGTTTAAAGAGTTTTTTCCCAATAATGCTGTTGAATACTTTGTCAGTTATTATGATTATTATCAACCTGAGGCATATATCCCACAGACAGATACTTATATTGAAAAGGATGCTTCAATTAATGATGAAATAGACAAATTAAGGCACTCGGCAACAGCATCATTATTTGAACGGAGAGACGTCATTATTGTTGCCAGCGTTTCCTGTATTTATGGTCTGGGAGACCCTATCGACTATAAAAATCTTGTGGTTTCGCTGCGGCCAGGAATGATAAAGGACAGAGATGAAATATTGAGAAAATTAGTAGAAATACAATATGAAAGAAACGAAATCGATTTCAGCAGAGGTAAGTTCCGTGTCAGAGGAGATGTTGTGGAGATATTTCCTGCAAGCTCCAGTGAACACGCAATCAGAGTTGAATTTTTTGGAGATGAAATTGATCGTATTACGGAGATTAACGCGTTAACCGGAGAAATTATCGGTATAAGAAACCATTGCGCTATTTTCCCGGCATCCCACTATGTTACAACAAAAGAAAAGATGGAAAGAGCGATCCAATCAATTGAAGCAGAGCTGGAAGAACGGGTTGCCTATCTGAGAAAAGAGAATAAGCTTGTTGAAGCACAAAGACTGGAGCAAAGAACAAGATATGATATTGAAATGATGCGTGAAGTTGGTTTTTGCCAGGGAATTGAGAATTATTCACGCCACATAAGCGGAAGGGAGCCGGGCAGTCCTCCGTTTACATTAATCGACTATTTTCCAGAGGACTTTTTAATTGTTATCGACGAATCCCATGTTACATTGCCGCAAATAAGAGCAATGTATGCAGGGGATCGTGCCCGAAAGGATTCCCTCGTGGAATTTGGTTTCAGGCTTCCGTCGGCTTATGATAACAGACCGCTGTGTTTTGAAGAATTTGAAGAACGGATTAACCAAATTATATATGTAAGTGCAACTCCGGCAGAATATGAAAGAGAGCATTCTGCTCAGATTGTGGAGCAGATTATCCGTCCAACCGGCCTGGTTGACCCTGAAGTTGTTGTTAAGCCGGTAAAAGGACAAATTGACGACTTGCTGGGTGAAATCCATAAAAGAGTTGAAAAAGGCGAAAGAGTCCTTGTTACCACTCTTACAAAGAAAATGGCCGAAGATTTGACGGATTATTTAAAAGATATGGATATAAAAGTCCGATATCTTCATTCAGATGTAAAAACCATTGAGAGAATGGAAATCATAAGAGATTTGAGGCTTGGTGTTTTTGACGTACTGGTAGGTATTAACTTATTAAGGGAGGGATTGGACCTTCCGGAAGTATCTTTAGTGGCTATTCTTGATGCCGATAAGGAGGGTTTCCTGCGTTCTGAAACATCACTTATACAGACTATTGGAAGAGCAGCAAGAAATGTTGACGGAATGGTTATTATGTATGCAGATATGGTAACCGATTCTATGAATAGAGCAATCAGTGAAACCAACCGCAGAAGAAAGCTGCAAATGGAATTTAACAAGAAACATGGAATTGTACCTAAAACTGTTGTAAAAGGAATCCGGGATGTAATTGAAGCGACAAAGGTTGCAGAAGATGAAGTAAAATATTATACGGATTCAGAATATAAAGAAAAGGGTATAAGTAAAGATGAGCTGATTGCAAAGCTTACCGAGGAAATGAAACAGGCAGCGGCAGATTTGCAATTTGAAAGAGCAGCCGAGTTAAGAGATAAAATTAATCGATTAAGAATGGAGAATTAAGAGCGATATGTCATTGGATAAGATTTATATTAAAGGTGCCAGAGAGCATAATTTGAAAAATATAGATGTTGAAATACCACGTGACAAATTTGTAGTCTTAACGGGCTTAAGCGGCTCGGGAAAGTCGTCTCTTGCCTTTGATACCATATATGCTGAGGGACAAAGAAGATATGTAGAATCACTGTCCGCATATGCAAGACAGTTTTTAGGACAGATGGAAAAGCCGGATGTGGATTATATTGAAGGTTTGTCACCGGCCATATCAATTGATCAAAAAACAACAAGCCGAAATCCGCGCTCCACGGTAGGAACCGTAACCGAAATTTATGATTATTTGAGACTTCTTTATGCAAGAATCGGAATTCCGCATTGTCCTAAATGCGGAAAAGAAATCAAACAGCAAACCATTGACCAAATGGTTGATCATATACTAGGCATGGAAGAAAGAACAAGAATACAAATTCTTGCGCCTGTTGTGCGTGCAAGGAAAGGGGAGCATCAAAAAGTATTTGAGGATGCAAGGAAAAATGGATATGTGCGCGTCAGGGTAGATGGCGAAGTCAGGGAATTAAGTGAGGAAATACGTCTTGAAAAGACTAAAAAGCATAGCATTGAGGTTGTAATAGACAGACTGATTATCCGGCCCGACATTAGAAAACGTCTTGCAGATTCTCTGGAAACCGCACTTAATTTGGCAAATGGAATTGTAATTGTAGATGTCATAGGAAAAGAAGAAATTATTTTCAGTCAGAATTATGCTTGCCAGGACTGTGGAATAAGCATTGATGAGCTTACTCCGAGAATGTTTTCATTTAACAGTCCTTTTGGAGCATGTCCTGAGTGCAGTGGGCTGGGAGTTTTAATGAAGATTGACCCTGACATTGTTATTCCCGACAAAAATAAAAGTCTTGCCGATGGAGCAATTAATGCAAGCGGCTGGGATTGGTCCAATGAAGACAGTATGTCTCGTATGTATCTGAATGCATTGGCTAAGCATTATCATTTTGATATAAATACACCTATCAAAGATTTGCCAGAACATATTGTTGATATTATTCTCTATGGAACAAAAGGTGAAAAAATCAATGTTTCTTATGAACGTAAATATGGCAAGGGTACGTTTCAGGCGGAATTTGAAGGAATTATCAATAATCTTGAAAGAAGATATAAGGAAACCAATTCAAGCTGGATGAAAAGTGAATTGGAAAGCATGATGAGTGTCAATATCTGTCCTTTATGTCATGGTGCAAGACTGAAGCATGAAGCTTTATCCGTTACAATTAACGGTAAAAATATCAATCAGGTTACGGAAATGTCCGTTATGGAAGCACAAAAATTTTTTAATCATTTAGAACTGACAGAGAAGGAAAAAGCAATTTCTCATCAGGTTTTAAAAGAAATTAATGCGCGGCTTGGTTTTCTTATCAATGTTGGACTTGAATATTTGACCCTTTCGCGTTCTGCAGGAACGTTATCCGGCGGGGAAGCACAAAGAATACGTTTGGCTACGCAAATCGGTTCAAGCCTGATGGGGGTTTTGTATATTCTTGATGAACCAAGCATAGGTCTGCATCAAAGAGATAATGATAAGCTTCTTAACACATTAAAAAAGCTACGTGACCTTGGCAACACCTTAATTGTTGTTGAGCATGATGAAGACACCATGTATGCTGCTGATTATATTATTGATATTGGACCTGGCGCAGGTATTCACGGCGGTTATGTAGTAGCAGCCGGTACCGTCGAAGATATAAAGAAGTGTGAAAAATCTGAAACAGGCCTGTACCTAAGCGGTAAAAAGTCTATTGAAGTACCAAAGACCAGACGAAGCCCAAATGGAAAATATCTCAAAATTATCGGAGCCAGTGAAAACAACTTAAAAAATATTGATGTTGATATTCCTTTAGGAGTATTTACATGTGTAACGGGTGTTTCAGGTTCAGGTAAGAGTTCTCTGATTAATGAAATTCTTTATAAAAGGCTTGCTGTCGAGTTGAACAGAGCAAAAGAAAAAGCCGGCAGGCATAAAGATATTAAGGGAATTGAGTTTTTGGACAAGGTTATCAATATTGACCAGTCTCCTATTGGAAGAACACCACGGTCAAATCCTGCCACTTATACAGGCGTTTTTACGGATATTAGAGAAATATTTGCAAGCACTAATGAAGCAAAAATGAGAGGATATAATTCCGGAAGATTCAGCTTTAATGTAAAAGGTGGACGCTGTGAAGCTTGTGCAGGTGACGGTATTATAAAAATAGAAATGCATTTTCTTCCGGATGTATATGTACCGTGTGAGGTATGCAAAGGGAAAAGGTATAACCGTGAGACCCTTGATATAAAGTACAAAGGTAAAAATATTTATGAAGTATTGGATATGACCGTTGAAGAAGGGTTGAGCTTTTTTGAGAATATACCAAAAATATCCAGAAAGCTTCAGACGCTTTATGATGTCGGTCTTGGGTATATTAAGATCGGGCAATCATCAACAACCCTTTCCGGCGGTGAAGCACAAAGAGTAAAGCTGGCTACGGAGCTAAGCAAAAAAAGTACCGGAAGAACCATCTATATATTGGACGAGCCTACGACCGGACTTCATATTGCCGATGTACACAGATTAATTGATGTGTTGCAAAGATTGGTTGACAGCGGAAATACCGTTGTTGTTATTGAGCATAATCTTGATGTAATTAAGACTGCTGACTACATTATTGACCTTGGTCCCGAAGGAGGAAACAGGGGAGGAACAATTGTATGCACAGGCACACCTGAAGAAGTGGCAGAATGTGAAAATTCATATACAGGACAATATTTAAAGAAGTATTTAAAGAAATAGATTCTTATCAGAATAAATAAAATGAACGGTTTAACCGTTCATTTTATTTATTCTGTCAAAATCATATTTTTTTCAGATTTCTCTTTTGGATTGTTCTTTTCTTCATTGGTATTTTGCTTATCCTTATTAACGTTGCTTTCTTTATTCTCTTTATTATTATTTGTATTATCCTTAACATCCTTACTATCTTTTGTATTTTTCGTGTCTTTGTTGCCATCGGTACTTATCTGTTCGCCTTCTATTGGTTCAGAATCAGTTTGTCCATTTTCAGCTCCATGAACGTCGCAATGCTTTGCAGGAAGCTGATATTTTGCATCCGTTGGAAGCGGACTGTTAGGACTTGCAGGAGTATATGCCTGCGGACGTACGATAAATACTCTGTTTTCAATAAGTGAAGGCGGACAATGTTCACCGGCAAGCAAGTTTGTTGACGTATCAATTTTTGCTGATACATGAACAGAACAGGTTTGGCTGGGAACAGTTCCTTTTTTAAAATATTCGGTTCGTACTCTTGAACCTCTTGGGTCCTGACTGCATAATTCCGTTGGTCTGTGGCCGCTGTCAATGCAAATAGAAGCTTTAACAATGCCTGACGGCTCACTGAATTGCTTTATTTCCAAACCTTTATGAATTTTTTCCATGACTGCTTTCCAGAGAACAATGGCAGGGTTTGTTCCCGATACAACAATTTCTTTAGGCTGGTCATATCCAAACCAGACTACACCTACATAATAAGGAGTAAATCCTGCAAACCATCTGTCCATGTCATCCGAAGTGGTACCTGTTTTACCTGCAGCAGGCATCCCGCTTGAAAGCCGTGCAGGGGTACCTGTTCCTGTATCGACAACACCCTTTAGCATTTGAGTCATTAAAAAGGCGGTTTGCTCACTCATTGCTATATTTGTTTTTTTCTTATTTTCAAGGATTACCTTGCCTTCATGGTCAAGTACTTTGGTGTATGTATAAGGACGTGTGTACATACCGCGATTTACAAATGAAGCATATGCAGCTGCCATTTCCTCAACCGTCATGCCGTCGGTTAAACCACCTAATGCAAGTGCAGCATAATTTTTATCAGAATAGGTTTTGCCGTCTTGCCTCTTCTCACTATCAACAAGAGTAGTAAAGCCAAGATTGGTTTTTAAAAAATTGAATGAATTATCAATTCCCACTTTATTCAGGACCTTTACAGCGACAACATTCATAGATTGCTCAATTGCACGTCTTACTGTGGATAAACCACGAAAACCTTCTTTATAATAATTTTTGGGCGACCAGTTGGCAATTGTCACAGGTACGTCATCAAATACTGTTGCAGGCGTAACGTAGCCATATTCAACAGCAGGAGCATATACAGCCAAAGGCTTTATGGTGGAACCGGGTTGACGTTTGCTTTGAGTAGCTCTGTTTAATGTTCTGCTTGCAGTTTTTTCTCCTCTTCCGCCTACAATGCCTTTCACTTCACCGGTATATGGGTCAATGACAACCATGGCAGCTTCAGGCTTTACTTCGCCTTTAATATTAGGAAAATTCTTGTCGTCTTTAAACACCTCATCCATAGCATTTTGTATATTCGGGTCAATAGTAGCATATATTTTTAAGCCGCCGGAATACAACATTTTAGAAGCCACTGCTTTTGAATAGCCTTTTTCAACTTCAAGGTCATGCATTACATCATTAATGACTTCATCAACAAAATAGGACTGTTTACTTGTAGATTGTTTCTGAGAACCTTTTGCAAATTTTAATTCTTCATTCACCGCTTGTTGATATTCCGACTCGGTTATATAACCAAGCTCAAGCATTTTTTTCAATACAAGTTCCTGCTTATTTTTATTATTTTCGGGATTTATAAAAGGGTCATATCTTGAAGGGTATTGGGTAATTCCTGCGATTGATGCAGCTTCAGCCAGAGTTAGTTCGCTGACATCTTTTCCGAAATATGTATTGGAAGCAGCTTGTACACCATTGCAGTTTTGGCTCAAATATATAGTATTGAGGTACAATTCAAGGATCTGGTCCTTAGAAAGCTCTTTTTCAAGCTGAATAGCCCTCCAAATTTCACGAATTTTTCTCTTATGATCAACTTCTTTATCCCCTGTAAGGTTTTTAACAAGCTGTTGGGTAATCGTACTGCCTCCATAACTGGAGCTGCGCTTAAATACATAATTGATTACTGCACCTGTTGTTCTTTTAAGGTCAAATCCCGGATGGGAATAAAACCGTTCATCTTCAATTGCAACAAAAGCATCCTTTAAGTGCTGCGGAATTTGACTGCTATCTACCCATATTCTGTTCTCTTCACCATACAGACGTTCAAGTTCTACAGGAGAATTTGTGTTTGGGTCAATGTAATATACAAAAGATGTAAAATTTAGTTTTAAATCTTTTACATTTAATTCTTCCAATGAATTTACATATCCGAATAAAGTACCACTTAATATTCCAATAACCGCAAATCCTCCGATAAGTGTAACCATAAAAAATATTTTTATAAATACTAAAAAAAACCGTAAAAACCCTTTTGCTTCTTTCTTGCGTTTTTTGGTTTGTTTTGGAGTTTTGTTATTCACAGGCAAGTATAACCTCCTTTTAATAAAACAATGCATATTGTATTATACCATAAAAATCATGTAAGTGAGAATATAATTATTTAAAATGAGCAGAAAACAATTAAAAAATGTATAAATTTACATTTGCTTGTAAATAATACGGATAAAATAAATTAGCCTTAATATGCATAATTGGAGGGAAGCATATGAGAAGAAGATCATACTGGTTTATAATATCAAGCTGTATGATCGTTCTGATAGCGAGCTTTTCATTAGGTTATGGGTTAAATTATTATAGAATTACAAAAAGTAGGGAAAAAGATTCGCAGAAGCAAGTTCAGCCGCTGACGGAACAGGTTGAAATTAATAATACATCTGAAAATGAGGGCACAGATTTAACCAAAAATGAATATATTATAACTGATAATGATAGTATTGCCCAAACAAGCATAAACAAAGAAAATAATAAGGTTGCAGTTGGAGCAGTTTTTGTTTTCCAAACAAAATATGATGTTTGCGGTCACGAAGAAACAGAAACAATAACAGTTCCTGATAATTTGGTAAACTGTTCTGAAGAAGAAATACGGCTTGCATATCCGGAATGGAACATAGAAAGCTTTTCGCGTAATAAAGTACACTTTTTTAAACTGATTGATGGAAAATGTCTGAAGCATTATGTTCTAAAAGAATATGACGGTAAAATCGGCGTTTTTTATCAGAATCCAAAAAACAATAATGAAATTAAAGAAATTATCGATGTAAACATCCAGCACTTAAGGCAGGAAGACAGGGAATTATTGCAAAAAGGAATTATGGTAGAGTCCAATGAAGAGCTGGCTCAAATAATTGAAGATTACTCAAGTTAAATATTATGTCTGACAGGCACACTCCCGGTTTATGATTCATATAATTAAATGGATGCATAATTTCTGGGGGTGCTTTAGTATGTTCATGACTATTTTGACATTGCTTCCGTACTTGCTTGATCACATTTTTTTCCTGATTTCCTATGTCTCAAATACAAATTCATTTCCTCAGCCTTTATCAAGTGAAGAAGAACAGTATTATATCGAAAGGTATCGCAACGGCGATGAAGAAGCAAAAAATATACTTATTGAAAGAAATCTCAGGCTTGTAGCACATATCGTAAAAAAATACAGCACTTCAGGAAGAGATACGGATGATTTTATATCAATTGGTACCATTGGACTAATAAAAGCAATTACAACGTTTGATGCCTCCAAAGGAACAAGACTGGCTACTTATGCCGCCAGATGCATTGAAAATGAGGTTTTAATGGTGATTCGGGCAGGTAAAAAGATGCAAAACGAAGTTTCGCTTCATGAGCCAATAGGGGTTGACAAAGAAGGAAATGAAATAAGCTTGATTGACATTATGAGTAATGACGGCGAATCGGTATTAGATGAAGTAGAGTTAAAAATGCAGGTTAAAAAGCTGTATAATAAAATGAAAAATGTATTAAAAAACAGGGAAAAACTAGTTTTGCAGCTTAGGTATGGATTGCTGAACGGCAGTGTAAAGACACAAAGGGAGATTGCCCAGATATTGGGAATATCGCGTTCCTATGTTTCAAGAATTGAAAAAAAGGCAATAAAAAAGCTTGGTAAAGAGTTAATGACAGAAAACGCAAATAAATAATAAATTATTTATATCAATAAAATATTAAGAATCATTTAATAAAAGGTATTATTGAATAATACCTTTTATTATGTTATACTAACTTTAAAGTGCATTAGGAAAGGTGATGTAATAATAATTGGAAGCATGGGTAGCAAAATTGGGGCAGATGGATTATAATGAGGCCCTGATGCTTCAGGAAAAATTGTTATTTTTAAGACAGAAAAAAGAGATACCCGATGTTTTTATTTTATTGGAGCATCCTCCGCTGCTGACACTTGGAGTTCGAGCAAAAGAGTCGAACATTCTTGTACCTGAGGACATTTTGAGTGAACAAGGGATAAGTGTTTACAGAATTAATAGAGGCGGTGATGTAACCTATCATGGGCCGGGACAAATTGTAGGATATCCAATTTTAGATCTTAATGACCAAGGCAGGGATATTCACTTGTTTGTCAGCAAAATCGAAGAAACATTTATTCAACTGCTGAAAAATGAATATGGAATTACGGCAGGAAGAAATCAAAAGCATACGGGCGTTTGGGTAGGAGACGATAAAATAACCGCCATTGGTATATCCGTAAAAAAGTGGGTTACCATGCATGGCTTTGCGTTTAATGTCAATACAAACCTTGACCACTTTAAATGGATTATACCCTGTGGGATAAAAGATAAAGGTGTTACTTCATTAAAGAAATTACTTGGTTATGAGCTGGACATGGATAAGCTGAATAATCAGGTAATAGAATACTTTGCCAATCAGTTTCATATGAGTTATGAATTATTGGACAAACAAACTTTAATTGAACGAATAGGAGAAGAAAGTGACAGGTATGAATAAACCAGACTGGTTAAGAATCAGATATAATGGTGAGAGAAATTTAGAGCAGGTTGAAAACATTCTAAAAAGACTATCTTTAAATACGGTATGTGAAGAAGCCGGCTGTCCGAACCTTGGAGAATGCTTCAGCAGAAAAACAGCTACATTTATGATACTTGGAAATATGTGTACACGTAACTGCACGTTTTGTAAAGTTACCAAAGGACATACGCAGCCTGTAGATCCTGAGGAGCCTTTAAAAGTTGCTGAGGCGGTAAAAGAGCTGGGCCTGAAACATGTAGTGATTACTTCTGTTACCAGGGACGATTTGCCCGACGGTGGAGCTTCCCATTATGCGGAAGTCATTAAGAAAATTCGCGAGCTTAATGATTCGGTTGTAATTGAAGTTCTTATTCCTGATTTTCAGGGAGATGACAACGCATTAGAAAAGGTAGTACAAGCAAAACCGGAAATTATTAATCATAATATTGAAACCGTATCAAGATTGTATCCTACCGTCAGGCCTTTGGCAGTTTACAATCGTTCTTTACGATTATTGAGTAAAGTAAAGGAAATGGATAAAAGTATATTTACAAAGTCAGGCATTATGGTAGGATTGGGTGAAATGGAGCTCGAAGTGGTGCAAACAATGACTGATTTAAGAGCCTCAGATTGTGATTTTCTTACCATAGGGCAGTATCTGGCACCTACATCCAATCACCATCCGGTTGTTAAATATATTCATCCTGATGTTTTTGAAAGGTATAAAAATATCGCTTATAAGCTTGGTTTTCGTTTTGTAGCATCCGCACCATTGGTCAGAAGTTCATATCATGCTGATCAGGTTACTGATATTATAAAAAGTTCCTAAGAATAATTTGGCAAAACTATTTACATTGTATTACATTTATTATATAATGGTCTTGACAGGTATAACACATAATTATCACTTCATGTTACATTATATTAACATCATGGTGGACTTATATATCTACAAAAAAGGTGGAGGTTTTCTCCATCTTTTTTTTTCGCAAAATGTGTTTTTGAAATATTGAAGATTTTTAACAGGGGACATATAATAATTGACAATAAAGAAGAGGATATATTAAGATTAATGAAGATACTTGAAGGTGGTTATGGAATTGGAGAGAGTATTTGAGTTAAAAGTGGATAATGATTATTCAGGAAAATCAATTAAAGAAATTCTGCAGCAGCACTTTAAAATGTCTGAAAGATTAATAAACAAATTGAAACTGGAAAATGGTATTTTGTTAAATAACCAGAAAAGGTTTGTCAATACAGTAGTAAACCAGGATGATGTAATAAAAATTATTATTCCCTCGGAAAAATCAGATAACATAGTTCCTACTCCGCTTGATCTTGATATTGTATTTGAGGACGATGATATACTGGTCGTCAATAAGCAACCGGGAATTCCTGTTCATCCCTGCCAAAGCAATTATTCCAACACCCTTGCAAACGGCATAGTATACTACTGGCTGAAAAAAGGTAGCAGCTTTGTTTACAGACCCGTAAACAGACTTGACAAAGATACGTCAGGACTTATGATTGTCGCAAAGAATCCATATGCCCATCAACAGCTGGCAGAGCAAATCATAAACAGAGTTCTGAAAAGAACATATATAGCCTTTGTACAGGGAAACATGGAAGATGAATCCGGTACAATCAACGCACCCATACAACGAAAACCCGGATCTATTATGGAGAGAATGGTAAGCAATGATGGGCAAAGAGCAATAACACATTACAAGGTATTAAGACGTTTTAAAGAATATACAAAGCTTGAAATAAAGCTTGAAACAGGAAGAACTCATCAAATCAGGGTACATATGAGCCATATAGGTCATCCTTTGCTGGGAGATGGGCTTTATGGACAGGAAAACCAGGATTTGATTTTACGCCATGCATTGCATTCCGCAAGCCTTAATTTTTATCATCCTGTAAGTAAAAAAGAAATGAAATTCTTTCAAACTATTCCTGAAGATATGCAGAGATTGGAGGAAAAAAGTTGAATTATAATGAGCATAAGAAGGAAGTCATGATATATACGGACGGAGCCTGCTCCGGCAACCCCGGGCCAGGGGGATACGGCGTTGTTCTTGTATATAACGGTCATCGAAAGGAGCTTTCAGGTGGTTTTAAAAATACTACCAATAACCGTATGGAAATCATGGCAGCTATTAAAGGACTTGAAGCCTTAAAAACTCCGTGTAAGGTTGTGTTGACAAGTGACTCAAAATACCTGATTGATGCCATAGAAAAGGGTTGGGTTAATAAATGGAAGGCAAACGGCTGGATGAGAAACAAGACCGATAAAGCATTGAACGTTGATTTATGGAAAAGGCTTCTTGAACTCATGGAAATACATGATGTTGAATTTAAATGGATTAAAGGACATGCAGGACATCCTGAAAATGAAAGATGCGACCAATTAGCTGTTGCAGCATTGAAAGCGGCAGACTTGCCGGAGGATATAAGGCTGGACATAAACAATAGCTAAATGGTTAAACGGAAATTAAACGATTTTTAATTGTTGTTTCATAAAACATTTGGAAGGGGCGGACCACACTGTCCGCCCGTAAAAAGACATATGTATTATATTCTTTTATTTACAGCCTCTGCAATGGGTCTTAACTCTTCAACCAACTTTGCGAATTTTTCCGGTTTAAGGGACTGCGGGCCATCGCTTAATGCCATTTCCGGATTATTATGCACTTCAATCATCAGTCCGTCGGCGCCTGCGGCAATGGCTGCTTTGGATATGGAATCAACGTATTTCCATGTTCCTGTACCGTGACTTGGGTCGATAATAATCGGCAAATGTGAAAGCTCTCTGACTACAGGAATAGCACTGATATCAATGGTATTCCTTGTAGCAGTTTCAAAAGTACGTATTCCTCTTTCGCATAATATGATATTAGGATTCCCTTCAGAAGCGATATATTCAGCTGCCATTAACCATTCTTCTATAGTAGCTGACAAGCCTCTTTTTAATAATACAGGCTTATTGGTTTTTCCAACTTCCAGAAGAAGCCTGAAATTTTGCATATTTCTGGCACCTATTTGGAGAATGTCCGAATGTTCTGCAACTATTTCAACATCTCTGGTGTCTACAACTTCAGTCACGATTTTAAGACCTGAATTTCTGCCGGCTCTGCTAAGCATTTTTAATCCTTCCTCCTGAAGCCCCTGGAAGGAATAGGGGGAGGTTCTGGGCTTATAAGCGCCACCTCTTAGAATTTTCGCACCTGCAGCTTTTACTTTCTGTGCGGTTTCAAAAATATCCTGTTCATTCTCGACGGCGCATGGACCGGCCATCAGGATTATTTCATCGCCGCCAATACTGATATCATCAATTTTAATCACCGTTTTCGTCTGCTTCAATTCTCTACTAATCAGCTTATATGGCTTCATGATAGGAACAATATTTTCAACCCCTGGCATGCTCGTGATTACCTGCGGATCAAGCAGACGTTTATCACCGATTGCTCCAATAACAGTTTTTATATCACCATAGATTGGATGTGTTTTAAAGCCAAGGCTGACTAATTTTTTTTCAACCTGATTAATCTGTTCCTTCGTAGCGTTTTGATTCATTACAATAATCATATTAATGCCTCCTTATAATCCTTTATAAATTAATGATTATTTCAGCCATAATAATACCTATTAAAAAACTCCTCATCCGCTAAGGGACGAGGAGTTTATCCACGTGGTACCACCCAAATTAATTTCAAAATGAAATTCACTCATTACATACGGGAAAATAATTCCGATATGCTTCCTTTATAACGTAAGGAGTTACGGCACAGCCTACTAATTTTTATAAATATTCAGCCTGCAGCTCAGAGGTGAACTTCAGAATAAATCCCTTACCCGGCTCACACCAAACCCGGATTCGCTTAAAATTTCATTAGTCCTACTTTACCTCGTCATAGCTTTTACTTTAAATTATTAATTTTAGAAATAGTATCATATTTATTATACATGGTCAATAACGAAATTTGCTTTATGATACTTGAAATAATAATGAAATTTGTTATTATTATACATTAAATCTAAACAGAATAACATCTCCGTCCTGAACTACATAATCTTTTCCTTCCGAACGTACAAGCCCTTTTTCTTTCGCCGTTGTCATCGAGCCACAAGCCATTAAGTCGTCAAAAGAAATGACCTCCGCACGTATAAAGCCTCTTTCAAAGTCCGAATGTATCTTTCCTGCCGCTTGAGGTGCCTTTGTACCTTTTTTAATGGTCCATGCTCTGACTTCCTGAGGGCCGGCAGTAAGATAGCTGATAAGTCCAAGAAGCTTATAGCTTGCCCTTATCAGGCGGTCCAGTCCTGATTCGGTGAGACCAAGATCCGATAAAAATGCCTTTTTCTCTTCATCTTCAAGCTCAGCAATTTCTTCCTCAATTTTTGCAGAAATAGGAAGAACCTCGGAATTCTCATTCTTGGCATATTCCTTTAATTCATTTATCAATGCATTATTTTCAATACCCTTTATAAAATCTTCTTCAGATACATTGGCTGCGTATAATACCGGCTTCAAAGTCAAAAGCGCCAGTTCTTTTATAAAATCCTGCTGTTCTTTATCAAAATTAATGCTTCTGGCAGGTTTCCCGGATTCTAAAACGGCTTTTATTTGTTCCAAGGTATCTAATTCAATTTGAAATTTTTTATCTCCGGATTTCAGCATTTTCTTTGTTTTGTCAATTCTTCTTTCCAGCATTTCAAGATCTGCAAAAATCAGTTCAAGGTTAATGGTTTCTATGTCTCTCATTGGTCCTATGGAGCCTTCTACGTGTACAATATTGCTGTCTTCAAAGCAGCGTACGACATGAATAATGGCATCCACTTCACGGATATGGGAAAGAAATTTATTACCCAAACCTTCACCTTTGCTTGCACCTTTAACCAGACCTGCAATATCAACAAATTCAATGACAGCAGGTGTAACTTTTTCCGGGTTATACATTTCCGCAAGCTTATCCAGCCTTTTATCAGGAACGGCAACAATTCCTACATTAGGTTCAATGGTGCAAAAAGGATAATTGGCTGATTCCGCTCCGGCCTGAGTAATAGCATTGAACAAAGTACTTTTTCCTACATTGGGAAGACCGACAATACCTAATTTCATGAATAATCTATCCTTTCATTTGTAAATGTAATTGACATGTTAATTTGTATTTTAATAAACAAAAGTATTATATATTAATAATACACTTTTCGCAAGGCTATACAAAAGGTCAATGGAAAAAATTAATTGTTATAAACGGAAGAAATGGGGACGTATACTTTTGCTTCCATAAATAAAATAGACAAGACTATACAGCATTAAAGCTTGTAAGATGCAATTTTTCCACTTTTTACTTGTAATAAATGGTATTATTTGATATACTGGTATCAGGAATAAATGACCATTGATAACAGATCGTTTTATATTAGTAATGACAATGGGGACGCTTATTTTTGCCGTAAAAGAATGGAAGAACATATTTTCAAAGGAAGGCAAAATAACCGTCCGAAATTACTGAAAAAGTCAAAATTATCTGAGTAGAGACAATATATTTAGGTAATTGTAAAACACCATTTACGGGTGGACAGGGTCGTCCACCTCTACAACACATGGCATCTCTTTTATTGTAATTATGCATGTAGGGGACGACGACTCTGTCGTCTCGCATTTTGCAATATGGTTACATTGCCATTTATATTTATAGAAATACTTTTTCAGTGGTCTCGAACCGTCCCCCCATGACTATAATTATGATGAAAATAACAGATTGAGAAGAGAAACAAAAGTAATAGGACAAGGTACATCAGATGAAGTAACGGAAATAACAAGGTATGAATATGATTACAATGGCAATATGACCTATAAAGGAAAAGAAACCATAAAGCCGGAAGATATTGATAGTCAAGAAACATTTGATGCATATTTGGCAGGAAGCAAGAAAGACAGTCAATTAGCCTTCTATGAATACAATGGACTTAACCAACTTTTTAGAGCAATGGAAGAAGGCAAATTAATAGAGTATGCCTATAATGCAGAAGGATTAAGAACAAACAAAACAGTAAACGGTGTAATGACGGTGCATGTATGGGATGGCAACAACATGGTAGCAGAGCTTGATGAAAAAGGAAGTCTAATTGCTAAGTATATACGTGGCATTAATTTAATTGCAGCCGATAATTACAACGGAAGCAGCACCACAAGACAATATTATGTGTACAATGGACATGGAGATGTGGTACTATTAACTAATAGCAGTGGTAGTGTAACAAAGACATACGAATATGATGCTTTTGGAGTAGAGAAAAATCCTGATCCGAATGATATTAACCCATTCAGATATTGTGGTGAGTACTTTGACACTGAAACAGGTAACATCTACCTTAGGGCAAGGTATTATGACCCGAGCGTTGGTAGGTTTATTAGTGAGGATCCGATAAGGGATGGATTTAATTGGTATTCATATTGTTTTAACAACCCCATAAATTTTATAGACCCCAATGGCTTGAAGTATGTGCCTTTACGTGCAACAATCGAAGGATTAGGCGGTAGTGTTTCTTGGGATTCTAAAACAGGTGTCGTCACTATTTCCTTAGATGGAGGAACGGCATATGCTTTTAACGGTGATGGTAATGGAAATTTCATTCAAGGTGATTTGATGTATTCAGATGATGTATGGCTTTTTGCTGCATTATCTGTGACTTTCGATTTAGGGAATGGCTGGACAGGCAGAATCGAACGTGATGCATCGGGTGGCAGATACGATAAACATGTTCATGTTTATAAGGGCAATAAAGCGTATGCACAAAATGAAGATGGATCTCCACATGACGGTTCGACTGGTTCGCCTCCAAAGAAGCAAAAAGAAAATCTTAAGAACAAAAAAGGCTGGGACTGGGATGCAAAAGAAAATGATTGGGTTAATAAAATTGAAATCCGTTCAGGTATAGATGGTGATGGCTGGATTATATCTTATCCGAATGGCAGAACAGTAACTATATTAAATCCTTGGATTATGGGAGTGCCAATGCAAGCTCCGTACCCAGATCGCGAAGCATTAAGACAGTATTATACAGGACCAACTCTTATTAATCCAAGAGGAAGCGGAACTGACGGAACTGTTCCTGTTCTGCCTATGCCTAATCCCGTACCCGTTCCCGTTCCAGCTCCAATGCCTGTACCGGCATTTGGATTTTAGATTGGAGTGTGATGGCATTATGAGAAAAAAAAGAACTTTGATTTATGTTAATGCGGATATTCAAAACCATGAATTTATTTATACGGGTATAGAATTTTACGAGTTTGTGAGTTTCTTGCAAAATCCCATAAAAAATATTCTCCTTCTGAAAGCAAATTATATGGGAAATAATTATCAAAAGAATTTTGAATTGGTAGAGGGAACGGAAAATGTAAAGTTGCTAACAAAAGAAGATGTACACAGTTATGGGGATTTTTGTTTTGTAGATTATTCGAATTGTGAGAATGTAAATCGGTTGACAGATGACCAGATTGCAGAAGTCTTATATATGGCACATATGTATAAACCTTTGAAAAGCCCGTTTTTTGATACCTTGGATAATCGTTTTTCGTACTTGGCACACGATGATGGGTGGTTTTGCAAATTGTATTGTCGTAAAGTTGGTGACTTCCTTGATGTATTAAACGGTAAAATAGTTAGCTTAACTACAAGCATAACGAAAAAAGATGTTAATAATCTTGACACTGATATTCAGAAGGAATTATTACAATTAGCAGAAAAAGGATTACTATTAGACTTTGAAGAATTGAAATCTGATAATGACGAACTCTCTGTCAATGTTTATTTTGTTGGTAAATATGAAGATATGAACAAAGTATTAAACAGTCGCAAAGAACTAAAAGAGAATGCACTAATCCAAAAATGTATAAAGTACCAAGCTGAAAAGTGGCATTTAGTGTAACAAAAAATTGAGCTTGCCGCCTGTCATATGATATGATGGGCGGTAGTTTTTTATTGAAAATTTAAATAATATCTAGGGGACATAAAGGGAACGTATGATTTTGACATTTTACAGAACCTATTAAAATTACAAACCGGAGAGATATCATTGAATCTTCACGTAAATTTCATCGGCGTTAAAACTTAATAAACAAAAACAACTGACCAATATCGTTTTAGCATTATACATATATCTCTTATTTGTCAATACATATTTTAACAATTGATATATACTTAATAGAATACAATAATACACATTAAAACACCGCCTTAGCAAATATAATATAATTGAAAAATATAACAAGGAGGTAAAAATATATGGCAGATGCAATTAACATCAGGCTTACAAAAGACTGCCCGCCAACGGAGGTAATGGACGAGGCGGCGAAGAAGCTGGGTATGTCAAGAAACGAGCTTATTGTAAATGGCATTAACCTAATGGTAAACTTTGATACCCACTTCTACAAACGGTTAGAGGCTTACAGCAAGCGTTTGAATGTGCCCATGTGGCTGGCAATCCAAAACCTAATCATAAAGCGTTGGGCGCAGGACGCCGCCAAATCAGATGTGTATGGCGGGCTTACAGAGCCGCTTATTGAATTTATGTATGGCGAAAATGGTACCATTACCGGAAAAGAATTGTACGAAATTGCTTACAAAGAAGAATTTGAAAAGCAGGCAAAAGAGCGCATTGCGGCATTGGAAAAAGAAATATCAATGGGGCTAACGCTTGAAGGCGAGGACAAGGAATTTTACGATACCTATTCCCCGAAATACGGCACACAAGTGCCAATGCCCACAAAAGAGCGAAACAAGCACTTTATCGCCTACTGGGAAGGGGAAATGAGCGAGGAAGAAGGACTCCACCTGCGGACGGTTTGTAAAGGCGGTGTTAAAAGGTGATACCATTATCGAAACCGCTATCGTGCCGCCGAGAAAGAAAACTGCATAAGATACATAGCACAGAGCCGAATAGGATGCAAGATGACATACCAAGAGCCTGGCAGATGATTTCCTGAAATAAAAGGGAAATTGTTTGTCAGGCTTTTTGTTTTGAAAGAAGGTGAGAACATGAACGAAAAACTTAAATACGCATTGGAGTATTCAAAATTAGGATGGCATGTTATACTGCTACACTCCATTAATGACGGCGCTTGTACCTGCGCTAGAGGCAAAGCCTGTGCCGCAAAAGGCAAACATCCAATTTTTAAAGGCTGGAGCGATAATGCAACAACCAGCGAAGAGGCTATTACAAGCCGGTGGACGAAAAACCCCAATGCCAATATCGGTATTGCAACAGGAAAAAAGTCCGGCATACTGGTGCTGGACATTGACCCAAGACATGATGGAGATAAAACCCTAAATAAACTGGAACGTCAATACGGAACACTTCCGCAAACCGTTACAGCATTGACGGGAGGCGGTGGACAGCACAGAATATTTAAATATCCTACTGGAATCAAAGTACCCAATAAAGTAAACTTCGCCCAAGGACTGGACACACGCTCCGACGGGGGCATGATTGTCGCCGCACCGTCCATTCATAGCAGCGGTAATCAATATATGTGGCTGGAAGGCCATTCTCCCTTTGATATTGAGCCTGCCGAAGCACCTGCATGGCTTATCAATCTGATGGTAGGGAAAAAATCGGTACAATTGAGTTCTGTCAAACCTGTACCTGAAGGAAACAGAAATAATCACCTGACAAGCCTTGCAGGTACCTTAAGAAGAAAAGGAATGAGTGAGGAAGGCATTATTGCGGCATTACTGGCTGAAAACCGCACAAACTGCGAACCGCCATTAGAGGAAAAAGAAGTACTGACTATTGCAAAAAGCATAAGCCGCTATGAGCCACACAGCCAAAACATCAAAGTACATTACAACAAAACAGACAGCGGAAATACCGAAAGGTTCAGAGACCAATATAGGGATATGGTTAAATACTCACATACATTGGACAAATGGTATATCTGGAACGGCAAGTACTGGGAGGATGACGAAAGAGGCCGGATTACAGAATTGGCACTAAAAACAATACGCTCGATTGTTGATGAAGCAAATTCCGTTACAGACGAAGATGCAAGAAGAGAGCTTATCAAACATTCACTCAAGTCTGAAAATATATCAAGACTGAAAGCCATGCTTTCCATAGCGTCCGACTTAAATGGGCTGACAATAAAGCCTGAGGAATTAGATGCGGATATATGGAAGCTAAACTGTAAAAACGGCGTACTGGATTTAAAGACGGGCGAGCTTTTGCCCCATGACAAGAAATACCTTATGACGAAGATATGCAATGCTTCATACGATGAAAAAGCCTCTGCGCCAACATGGCTTGAATTTCTAAATACCATAACCAACGGCAGCAAGGAGCTGATGCGGTACCTGCAAAAAGCCATAGGCTGTTGCCTTACGGGAGATGTGAGCGAGCAGTCATTGTTCATCCTTTACGGCACAGGCTCAAACGGTAAATCCACCTTTATACGAGCCGTTACAGACCTGCTGGGGAATGAATATGCACAATATACGCAAAGCAAAACACTGATGGAAAAGAAAAATGATACACAGTCCAATGACCTGGCCTGCCTTAGAGGAGCAAGGCTTGTAGCAGCGCTTGAGCTTGACGAAAACCAAAGGCTTTCAGAGGGATTTGTAAAATCACTGACAGGCGGAGATAAAGTAAAGGCAAGGTTTTTGTACTCGGAATACTTTATCTTTATGCCGCAGTTTAAGATATTTCTAAGCTGCAACCACAAGCCCATTATTAAAGATACCACCCATTCCTTTTGGCGAAGGGTAAAACTCATACCCTTTGCATATACGGTTCCAGAGGATAA
>Ga0134100_1000131_pt1 | contig 89814 bp, 78 predicted proteins | sample 11_taG_2_FD_94444 | JGI IMG/M metagenome (GOLD analysis project Ga0134100, IMG submission 94444) | Switchgrass degrading microbial communities from high solid loading bioreactors in New Hampshire, USA - 11_42_5_180_A3 metaG | ecosystem: Engineered > Bioreactor > Semi-continuous > Anaerobic >...
ACAATCTACCCACTAATAGTCCAACACAGATACTAATTAGATCTTATGGCCGGTTAAGGAGTTTGGTTGGATAACAACAGGAGGTTGTCAAGCAAAAACTCCACAACAATTTGACACCGTCAGTGATTACATACTTTATTCCGATATTTTGTATGGAGTGATAAAATAACAATGTAGGATAAGGGGGTATCGTTAATGGACAAAGTCAATGAAAATACGGTATCAGTGGAACAGCAATTAGAAGCCCAGCTTAATCCTGATGTTGAAAGCGATCAATACAACCATGCGGCAAGTTCCATTGACAATGACAAAAAACACAAATACGCTCCGGAGCAGGAACCGGGTTTAAGGGTTTTAAGCGTCGGTGAATGGATGCTGACAATTCTGTTCTATATTATCCCGGTTGTAAATATAATAATGATGGCTGTCTGGGCCTTTTCTTCAAAAGGAAACATTCATCGCAGAAATCTGTCCCGCGCTTTGCTGTTATGGGTTATTATCATCCTTATTGCTTATATTGTTGCGATGGCTGTAGCCGGATTTACAATTTTTGACATCGGCCGGTAAAAAGAACATAATTTCCGGGCAAGGGCGGGAACCCGTCTTCATCTTGTTAAACAAGATTTATATGCTATATCGCGCAAATAGATATAAGCATAGCTTATAAAGAAAATATAATCCATTTATTTTACTTATATCAATTTATCGTGTATAATGCAATTGTGAGTAATAAACAGAGGAGAATGTATTGTATGGGAAGAGTTGTAGGTACTGTTGCAAGAGGTATTTTGTCTCCGATTATTAAAAAAGGGGACGATATAGTAAAAATAGTTACGGATACCGTACTGAATGCTTCGGCTGCCGAAGGATTCGAAATCCGGGACAGGGATATCATAGCAGTTACGGAATCGGTAGTTGCGCGTGCACAGGGTAATTATGCCGGGATCGACGATATTGCGGAAGATATCCGAAGGAAATTCGGGAAAAGCACCATCGGCCTTGTATTTCCGATATTAAGCCGCAACCGTTTCTCGTTGTGCCTTAAGGGAATTGCGAAAGGTGCCGGGAAAATTATTCTGATGCTTAGTTATCCGGCCGATGAAGTCGGTAATCACCTGATAAATGCGGAACTGTTGGATGAAAAGGGCGTAAACCCGTGGGTTGACGTGTTTACGGAAAAAGAGTTCCGTGAACTTTTTGGATATAACAAGCATACTTTTACCGGTATTGATTACATTGATTTTTATAAATCGATTATGGAAGAGTGCGGGATCGAGCATGAGATAATACTGTCGAACAATCCCAAAACAATTTTGGAATATACGAAAAATGTTCTTGTATGCGATATACACACGAGAAACAGGACAAAAAAGATACTACGCGAAAACGGAGCTGAAAAAGTATACGGCCTTGATGATATTTTGTCAATGCCCATTGGTGACAGCGGGTATAATAAGGTGTACGGCCTGTTGGGCTCAAACAAGGCGACGGAAGACAGCGTAAAGCTTTTCCCGAGGGATTGCCCGAAGCTTGTTGAAGAGATACAGGAAGAGATACGGCAAAAAACAGGGAAAACAGTGGAAGTACTGGTTTACGGAGACGGGGCGTTCAGGGATCCGGTCGGTAAAATATGGGAACTTGCTGATCCTGTTGTATCTCCCGGATATACAAAAGGTTTGGAAGGAACACCTAAAGAAGTGAAACTTAAATATCTCGCCGATAATAATTTTGCTCACCTCAGCGGTGAAGAACTGAGGAAGGCCGTATCGGAATATATAAAGAAAAAGGATTCGATATCGTTCGATTCAATGGTATCTCAGGGCACAACTCCGCGGAGGCTGCCTGATCTGATTGGTTCATTGTGTGACTTAATTTCAGGCAGCGGCGATAAAGGAACCCCGATTATATATATCCAGGGCTATTTTGACAATTACGCCGTTTGATTTCCTTAAATCCGCCCGTTTACCGTACCTGCGCGGGTGCAAGTACGGTAAACGGGAATACGGGAATATTCCGCATAACCCAAAACAAAATAATAACAACAGCCGTAATTATGCAGTAATAAGGATGTTTCGATAAGAAACGGTTAATCGCGTCAAAAGGGTTTTTTCCGGTTAGAAGAAAGCAAAACCATAAAAACAATGACCCAAGCACAAGAAAAGAAAAAAACGGCCATAACGGGTTGTATGAAAATGCCTCGCGAAAACGCCCGTTCATAATGGCGTACAAAGACCGCGTCATTCCGCATCCGGGACAGTATAGGCCTGTAATGCCGTAAAAAGAGCATGCCGGTGCGAAAGGGTTGCTGACCGGATCAACCCGGAATACAAGGAAAATGGCGGAGGCGAGAAGCAGGCAGGTAATGATCAGAAAAATAAAACGGATGTATGGCCTGCGTAAAAAAGCAAGCAATCTCTCAAACGTTTTCTTCATCTGCGAGGTCACCATTGATAATCAAATTCATACAAATCCATGTACTGTTCAAATAATTGCTGCCATGTACCGCTGCTGACTAACATTATGAACGAGATAATGGATATAATAACTGCTCCCAGTAATATGCCAAAGCTGACCCAGCACCACATTTTTGCTTTCCTTGAGGTTTCCTGTGCCAGATCAAAGTTGCCTGCGGCCAGATGCGTCGATATCTTGTTCGAATTGACCAGAGCCACAATTGCAAAAGGAAGCGCAAGAATACTAAAACAGCTAACGCAGCACAGGACGCAGCTGAATACTATCAACAAAACGGACTGCACTTTGTAATCGGGAATTTGAGGTATGACAGGAGCAGGGGATACATTATAATTCATGTAATTGCTATTGGATGATTGAGTCTGTCCGGCGGAAGCAGAACCTTTATCCAGCAGTTCTCCGCAAGCGGGACATATCCTTGTATAGTCGCCCGCCTCCTGGCCGCAGTTTGGACAATACATAAAATAACCTCCTCAATTCAAAAACATTACTGACATAAAAGGCAATAAATCGGTTCCGACGGTATCCGGAAAATTAAAAGCCAAAACGGGTTTTACCATGGAAAAATGCCGTTTTACATGAACCTTAAGCATTTATTGGCGGGAAAGAATATTTTATAAGTAAAACCGGCATATTAAAAGGATTAGCCGCAAAAACCATAATAATTATACAGTAAAAATTATTATGCCGCAATCTGTGTGAATAATGGATTTATCCGTAATTATCGCTTTATTCAGGTTCAAATGAACAATGGTTTTGGCTGTTAGTTTGAGCCTTGCGGCATTTTTTTCTGATGGGTATAATATGCATATACCCGAACTAATGCGGCGGATTAATTGCAAACCGGGTATAACTCTTGGCCGTTATAGTAAATGAAAAGACTCTATTGAGGCAGGGTGGATAATTTTGAGCAGAAGAATGTCGCGTGAACATGCGATGAAACTTTTGTACCAGTTCCAGATAAGAAACGATGATATTCGGGAACAGGTTGAGTATTATCTTTCCGAATCGGAGGAAGACTTAACCGGTATTGATAAAGATTATTTCCTCGATGTTGTATACGGGGTAATGGACAACCTTAATGATATCGACGGTCATATCAGAAAACATGCAAAAGGCTGGTCTGTCGAACGCATGCCGAAAGTTGATCTTGCCATAATGCGCCTTGCTGTTTATGAACTGCTGTTCAGGAAGGATATACCGTGGAACGTTTCGATTAATGAAGCAGTTGAACTGGCGAAGAAATACGGCGGGGAAAGGTCAAGTTCGTTCATAAACGGTATTTTGGGAAAGGTATCCGCCGAATTACATATGGTGGATGGGAAATAATATGCAGGAAAGGTTAACGGTAAGCCAACTGACCAGATATATTAAAAGAGTTTTTTCATTTGACAGCGTCTTGTCAAACGTATGCGTAACAGGTGAAATTTCAAATTTTAAGCTTCATTCGTCAGGTCATATGTATTTTACACTGAAAGATGAAGAAAGTGTCATACGGTGCGTAATGTTTAAAACTCAGGCCCAAAGACTGCGTTTTATGCCCGAAGACGGCATGAAGGTCATTGTATGGGGTTACGTTTCGATATACGAAGCGGGAGGGTTATATCAATTATATCCGGAACATATGGAACCGGATGGCATTGGAAACTTGTACCTCGCTTTTGAGCAGCTAAAGCAAAAGCTCGAGAAGGAAGGGCTTTTCAGAAGCGAACTCAAAAAGAAGCTCCCTTTTCTTCCGAAGCGGATTGCGGTGGTTACGTCGCCTACAGGCGCGGTTATACGCGATATAATAAATGTTTTGTTCAGAAGATTTCCAAATGTCATCTTAAAATTATATCCTGTCAAGGTTCAGGGTGAAGACGCGGCAAGGCAGATTTCCGACGCGCTGCGGGCTATAAATCTGCATAAATCCGCGGATGTAATAATAATAGCGCGCGGAGGAGGATCCCTTGAAGAACTTTGGCCGTTTAACGAAGAAACAGTCGCGAGGAGTATTTATGAATCGGAAATTCCTGTTGTTTCTGCTGTCGGTCATGAAACGGATTATTCAATAGCGGATTTTGTTGCCGATTTAAGAGCGCCTACACCTTCAGCAGCCGCCGAATTGGTAGTTCCTGAAAAAGAAGCCCTTTTAAAATCGCTTTATGATATAAGGCTTCGTTTAAAACGGGCTTTAGCGGGTAGAATTCAAAATGAAAGGCAGTATCTTGCCCGGCTTATGAAAAGCCCTGCGTTCAGGCATCCGCTTGACAGGGTGAATCAGAGAAAAATGGATATTGAAGCGATAAGAAAGGATTTGGAAAAATCTATAACAAGAAAGCTGGAAATAGAAAAGAGCAGGTTAGGCACGATTTATGGAAAACTTGACGCGCTGAGCCCGCTGAAGGTCCTGGCACGCGGATACAGCATTGCAAGAAATGAATCGGGCGGAGTGATAAAATCCGTTACCCAGGTACGGCCGGGAGATTTTATTGAATTGTTCGTGAATGACGGGAAAATTCACTGCGAAGCCGAAGAAATTATAAAGGCGGATAAAAGCGAATAGAATGAATATTATAACTGACGGGAGAGGTAAATATGGATGCTGTTGAAAACTACGAACAGGCGGTAAAGGAACTGGAGGAGATTGTAAGTGCCCTGGAGAAGGGCGACATACCCCTTGAAAAGTCCCTTGAACTTTTTCAACGGGGAGTCGCGTTAATCAAGTATTGCACCGGAAAACTGGATGAAACTGAAAAGCAGATTCTGCAAATAGTTGAGCAAGACGGGGAATGCAGCGAAATACCGTGGGAACCGGAGGCACAGAAATGAATTTTGAGCAGGAACTGAATTACCTTTCGGTATTGGTTGAACAGTATTTGACAGAATACTTTGATCAATATGATGATCCTTTTGAAAAAAACATTCTGGAATCAATGCGTTACAGTCTTTTTGCAGGAGGCAAGAGAATAAGGCCCGTATTATCATTGGCCGTAGCGAAATTACTATCGGGACGTTTGGATGATATTATGCCGTTTGCAGCAGCAATTGAAATGATCCATACCTATTCCCTCATACATGACGATCTACCGTCGATGGACAATGATGATTACAGGCGGGGAAAGCTCACAAACCATAAAGTGTTTGGAGAGGCAATGGCGGTGCTGTCCGGAGACTGCCTGCTGAATGAAGCGTATGAATTAATGATGAAAACCGCCCTGAATGCGGGAAATAAAATGGAGCACGCGCTTAATGCCGCTTATCATATAGCGCGCGCGGCCGGAAAAAGCGGGATGATATCAGGACAGGTAATTGATATCGAGTCGGAAGGAAAAGCAGTGTCCCCCGAAACGCTTAAGCAGATGTACGGCAGAAAAACGGGAGCGTTATTGAAAGCGAGTGTTATTGCTCCTGCACTTTATTTGGATGTCTCCGCGTCAATAATGGATGCGTTGAGTGAATATGCGGATGGTATCGGCCTTGCTTTCCAAATCAAGGACGATATACTTGATGTCGAAAGCAGCACGGAAAAAATGGGTAAACCCGCGGGAAGCGATGAAAGAAACAAAAAAACTACATATGTGACACTGTTTGGACTTGAAAACGCAAAAAATAAGTTAAGCGATGTTGTAAACAAAGCGATTGACGCAGTAGTTCCATTTGGAGAGAAGGCCTGGTTTTTAAAGGAAATGGCATTTTATATTGAAAAAAGGGCCTATTGAAAATATCTGCGTAATATGAGGTGAAGAATGATTCAGGCAATAATTGATATAATAAACAACAAAGCTTTTACGGTGCCTGTGTTATCATGGTTTATAGCCCAGAGTATCAAATTTGTCCATTACCTGATTGTAAATAGACGTGTCGATTTCAGAAAATTTATTGATTCCGGCGGAATGCCAAGCTCTCATACCGCGTTTACCGTATCTCTCGCAACAATTTTGGGGATACATAACGGGTTTAACTCCGATATATTTGCGCTCTCGGCTATTTTCTCCCTCGTGGTTATGGCAGATGCCGCAGGCTTAAGGCGCGCGGCGGGAAAACAGGCCGAAGTATTGAACAAACTTGTAAACTCAAGTAAGAGTGTTCGGCTCGATAAAGAACTGAAGGTATTATTGGGTCATACGCCGGTTGAGGTGTTGGCAGGGGCAGCTTTAGGCATTATTATCGGGATTGTGTTAAATTAATAGCGGTATTTCGGCAAAAAGGGCTTTAAGAGTTTAAATCGGCGGAAACCGAAGCTTTAATACGCTTGAGCAATATGTTATAATGTAGTCCGAAACATATCGGATGGCGCAGTATTCTAGTTAGTACTGTTTGTTTCGAAGGCGGGCCTAAAAATCCGCTAAAGGGCACATCGATGAAGTTCCTGGTGCCGGCTTGTTACGCCCAGTGATGGGTTGGTGCTGGGAGTTAAGGTTTTGGGGCAGCCTGCAAAGGCATGCGGGATATGACCCCATTACCGCGGAGACCCGTAAATGTGGAAGACAGGTTGCTCCTTTTTGGTATATACCTTGACTACATTACGGGCAGAACCTGTCATGCGGTACCTCGTTTAGGTGCTGTGTGCAGTGTAGCCTGCCTTGAGCGGAGTCCGAGGGATAATGGATCAGATGCTGGTGTGCGGGCCAACACACCGGCATTATCGCCATTTGAAATCGGCTTTGCAAAAGAGGCTAGAAACAAATAAGACTTTCGGGGAAAACCCCTAGACTGTACATCAGGTATACAAGGGATTGCAGTGTGGACTCAGTGGCGATCAGGCTTCGATGAGGGTAACCTATCGACAAAGGGTTTAAATGGAAACGGCCGCTTTGGTGACGGAGCGGTACCTTTTGGGGAAATCCTGCCTGACCTTAAGCCGCAAAATTTACTTTGTATACCGCCATCCGGGATATTATTGCTTTCTTGAGCACCAAGCGATTTGATATCGGAAAAGAAATGGAGAAAATGGATAATCACCACAAAATTGCACATTCAGGTTTTTTACCTAAAAGGTTCAAGTCTCCCGGGAAGAAACAACTGCCCGTTAAAAAATCGAGCAGCGGTTCGAGAAGGGAACGAAGCGTGTGGGCTATTTCCGTTACTGTTATTTCCTTTATTCTTTCATTAAGCATATTGTTTCTTTCGTCCACAGTATTTGATAAAATAACGCCGTATTTTTCTTTTATTATAGTGCTGCTGATTATATTTATAGGCGTATTCTTCGATATAGTCGGCGTAGCGGTTACTGCAGCGGATGAAAAACCATTTCATGCTATGGCTTCAAAAAAATACAAAGGAGCAGCGCAAGCCATTAAGCTCATACGCAAGGCCGATAAAGTAGCGAGTATTTGCAATGATGTTGTCGGCGATATTTGCGGAGTTGTAAGCGGTACTGCAGGTGCGGCGATTATATTCAGGTTTTTTTCCGGGCATGCTAACTATGGATTAATTGAAGCGGTTGTCGGCGGGCTGATTGCGGCAATAACCGTTGGCGGAAAAGCGTTTGCTAAAAAGTTCGGAATGAAGGACAGCCATGTTATTTTATATAAAGTCGGTACTTTGATGGCATTTTTTGCACCTTCAAACAACGGCAAAAAACAGGAAAAAGGTTGAATAATAAACTCTATTTTAGTAAAATAGGGACGGTTGAGTAAAACACAAAATATCTTATTGTTTTGAAAAACAGCGGACATCATACGGACTCACCCGTCCGTTTTTTATTCTGAGATTTTGGAAAGAAGGACGAGTAGATTTGAAAAAGACGAATTGTTTGTGTGCAGATGGTGTTTTAAAGCAGGTCTCCAATCCTTCCGATCTAAAAATGCTTGAGCCATGCTGCCTGAAAAAACTGGCTGAAGAAATCAGAACATTTCTTATTGATAAAATTTCAAACACAGGCGGTCATATTGCTTCGAACCTCGGTGTTGTTGAATTAACGATTGCGCTGCATACCGTTTTTGATTCTCCGCGCGATAAAATAATCTGGGATGTGGGACACCAAACATATGTCCATAAAATTTTGACCGGCAGGAAGAATGATATTGATAATATCAGGCAGTTCGGAGGAATATCGGGTTTTCCGAAAATAACCGAGAGCGAACATGACTGCTTCAATACGGGGCACAGTTCCACATCTATTTCTGCGGCATTGGGAATGGCAAGAGCACGGGACTTGCTCGGAGAGAATTATAATGTTATTGCGGTTATAGGCGACGGCGCCCTTACCGGAGGCATGGCATACGAAGCATTGAATGACGCGGGCAACAGTAAAACGAATTTAATTGTTATTCTTAACGATAACCAGATGTCAATTTCAAAAAATGTCGGAGGAATGTCCCGTTATTTAAGCCGTATACGTACCGAACCTATTTATTTTAAAGTGAGGGACGATTTTCAGACATTGGTCGAAAAAATACCGGCAATCGGAAAATCCGCGCATAAAGTGCTGCATAGGGTAAAAGGCTCATTAAAAAGCCTGCTTCTGCCGGGCATACTTTTTGAAGAATTGGGTTTTCGTTATTACGGGCCATTGAACGGTCACAATATCACCGAAATGCAGGAGATCCTGAAAAAGGTCAAAAACATGAAAGGCCCTGTTTTGGTGCATGTCTGTACAGTTAAAGGCAAGGGATACACCCCTGCTGAGGAAAAACCGCAGCAATATCATGGGATTTCGCCTTTTGACATTAAAACGGGGCAGGTTAAAAAGCTGACGAATGAAAGTTTTTCTAACGTGTTCGGGACAAAACTGGTTGAGCTCGCCGAAAAGCATGAGGAAATTGTTGCTATAACGGCAGCAATGCCCGAAGGAACGGGTTTGAATTTGTTTCAGAAACGGTTCCCGAAGAGATTTTTCGATGTCGGGATTGCCGAACAGCATGCGGTTACAATGGCAGGCGGGCTTTCAATACAGGGGTTGAAGCCTGTGGTTGCCATTTATTCATCATTTTTACAAAGAGCGTACGATCAGGTTATCCATGATGTTTCGTTAATGAATCTGAACGTTATTTTCTGTATTGACAGAGCCGGTATTGTCGGAGAAGACGGGGATACACACCAGGGTATTTATGACATAGCCTTGTTTTCCACGCTTCCGAACATTACATTTATGACTCCTGCAGACTATGACGAATTGGAAAAAATGCTTGTTTACGCGGTGGAAAAAGGAGAAGGCACCATTGCAATAAGGTATCCGCGCGGAGAGGGATGCAGAAATCTTGTTCCCGACAGACCAATAAAGCTTGGGGAAGCTGTCCGGCTGTCCGAAGGGAAAGATGTAACGCTTGCGGTTTCGGGACATATGGTTCCGTTTGCGCTTGAAGCCTCGCAAAAACTCGCTGAGTTCGGTATTTCATGCGATATACTATATTATAGGTTTATAAAACCGTTCGACACGGATCTTCTTGCCGAATCGGCAAAAAAGACCGGATTTGTTATGACAGTCGAAGATCATGTTGTAAGCGGTGGTTTCGGAAGTACTGCGCTAAGGCTCCTTAACGAACGCGGTATCAGTGTTCCGTTTGAAATAGCGGCGTTTCCCGATAAAGCCATTGAACACGGCGATCGAATGCGGTTATACGAAAAGTACGGTCTTGATCCCGACGGGCTTGTAAAAAGGGTATTAAGCAAAACGGGCGGGCAATTCATGCGGCTGTTGAAAATAAGGAAAAAAATATTTTAAGGTCAGTTGGAGTGTTGTTTAATATGTTAGATAAATCAATTCCTTACTATGACATTCTTATGGTGAGAAAAAAAGGAGCATTGGTAAAAGATTATAAACTGCCGGAAGGTTTTAAGTTTGTTTTATTTAAAAGCGGTGATGAAAAAGAATGGGCAGAAATAGAAACTTCCGTAGGTGAATTTGATAGCGAATCCGATGCTTTAGTGTATTTTGAAAGAAACTTTTTACCATATCCGGATGAGCTTGAACGCAGATGTATTTTTATAGAAAATGATAAAGGTGAGAAGGTAGCGACATTTACTATATGGTGGCGTTATACCGGAAACAGAAGAGATCCATGGATATATTGGGTAGCGGTAAAACCTGAGTATCAGGGACTGGGTTTGGGAAAAGCCATTGTATTTGAAGGAATGAAGAGACTCATCGAAATCGAAGGAGACAGAGATGTTTATTTGCATACCCAAACATGGAGCTATAAGGCAGTTAATATATACAGGAAAGCAGGTTTTGAGATAACTAAAGAAAAGGGGCTTGGTGGGTACGAAAATAATGATTATGAAAAAGCACAGGCGCTGATTGCCCGATATTTAAGGTAGTAGATTGTATCATTAGTTCTGGCGGGGTAAATGATTTTATCCGATAAAACCATAATTAAGATGCTCAATGATGGAAATTTGAAAATTTCACCGCTGGACAAAAACCAAATACAACCCGCCAGCGTGGATTTCAGGCTTGGAGATACCTTTAGTATGGTGGAAGATTCCCATGCAGGCATTATTGCGTTGGATAAAGAAATAAAATATAAGACAATAAAAGCGGATAAATATGTTTTGCTTCCGGGACAATTTGTACTTGCAACTACAATGGAGTATTTTGAATTACCGGATGATTTAACCGCATTTGTTGAAGGCAGAAGTTCTTTAGGGAGAATGGGTCTTTTTATTCAAAATGCCGGATGGGTAGACCCGGGATTCAAAGGTGAAATAACTCTGGAATTATACAATGCCAACCGCTGCGCAATAGAATTAAAAGCCGGCAGGAGAATAGGCCAGCTTGTTTTCGCTAAAATGGACAGTGCCGCGTTGAACCCTTATTGCGGCAAATACCAGGGGCAAAAAGGCGCAACCGGCTCAAAAGTGTATTTGGATAGTGAAGTGAAGTAGCAGGGCTGCCATCCGAGGTGAGGCTGAAATACGGCCAGGATACTGCAAGTGATAAGGTTTCCAAGGAAAAATGCTATAATATCACCTCAGAATATATAAACGAATATGTGAAAAGAAAGGGTACAATTATATGCCGTGAACTGCTCGGTTATGATATTCGTGATCCTGAAGCAAGACAGAAATTTCCGGGAAGGCATAAGGAAGTCTGTCCAAAGGCAATAGAAACTGAAGTGCTGCTTCTTGAAGAAATGGGACTTTAATTTACATATCTTTTTGCACAGGTGTATTTTCATACTCCAACAGGATTGCAAAATGGAATTGAATCGATAGGTTTTCATACAATTTTTGCTTTTACTCTATTTACATTAGTTTTATATTGTGATGTGAAGAATATCAGCGTTTGGCAAAATGGGTAATAGTTATGATTAATTGTCCGAACTGCGGAGAAATTACAAAAGATAATGTAAAGATATATAATGATAGTTTGAGGAAGCAGAACATAGGTATTTCGCCTATACTGCCCACTTGTAAAATATGCGGTGCAGAGGTAGTAGTTACTCATATTTGTAATGGTGCCAATATCATTGTACTGAATGGCACTTGTGGTAGCGGCAAGACTACTATTGCAGAGGTGCTTGTAGATAACGGTTGGCTTGCCATTGACGGTGATTGTGCTATACAAACGCTTCGACACAAAAAAGGGACTAAACAGTATAAATGGAATGAATTGATTAACGAGATTGCCCGTGAAATTGATATTTTATCTTTATTTTGTAAAAACATTGTTTTATCCCATATTGTTTTGCCGGAGGATTTTAACAAGTTTAAAAAAATATTTGAATCTCGCAAAATGAAATACAAGTTTATTCTTCTCAAGCCTAAATATCAAACTGCCGTAGAACGATGCCAAATGAGAACTTGCCATACCAGTATTACACCGGAAAAATGGATAAAACATTTTTACGATATTTTAGTTTTTGATGACGGCCTATTTGACATTATAGATAATTCCGATATGACGGTACATGATACCGCAGAAACCATACTGAATTTGCAATATAGAGGATAGAAAATGATACCAGTACGGTAACTAATGCCGCGGTGATTATTGTTTTTACAAAATAATTTTTGGAAGGTTGGATACATACTATCCGCTAAACTTTTCCAATTGATATAGAAAAAATGTGAGGAGGGTATTTAAAAATGAACAAAAATACAATGGGTCGCCATTTGTGGCGGCCTTTGAGCGTATAAAACTTTCCGACACGTTACGTTACAAGAACTTGTACCATTGACTGTATTGTAATAAAATGTATGTGCAAGTTAATTCAGGTTTTTAACAGGTGCTTAACAAAGAAAAACGGCCATAACACCCTCTTTGTGAGGTACACAGAAAACGAAGAAGAAATAATGGGAATGAGTCCACACTTTAATACCTGTAATTATGCAGGCGGATAAAGAGTGCGGGAACTGCGGCTGCGAATATGACCCGCTTTATAAAAAAGCTATTGAACTGTTACAGGCGGTATGAGCATAATTTATATGGTATTGGTGAGTTAACGGCGGTTGTATCCATTATGTCTTGACCAAATAAAAAGGGGTTATTTGGTTATTCAAAAGTAAAGCGATGAGAAAGGACCAGAAGGAATAGCGATGAAATGTTCAGTAAGCGGCAAGGTAACCGACTTTCAGGGAAACAGTCTGAAATATGCGGATGTAATGATATTGGATAAATCTTTTAATCCGGTTTGTGAAACAAAAACGGATGAATTCGGGAAATATAAAATCGAAGTTGAAAGCGGACAGTACATGGCACTCGTTGGTTTATATGAATATGGGACCAGGTATTTAGAGAACTGGAATTGGAATATATGTATCCGGGAAAACATTGAGATTGACATGAGAATCGGAGGGTTGGAGATTTACTCCATAAATGCGTTTGTACCTCAAGGGTCCAATCCCCCCAAAATATTTATTTTTTTCAGGCCCTGCAGTTTGAAAAAATACCTGGAAAACAAACATCAGATAGAGGCCTCTGCGGTTGACTATACAGTATTTGGATGCAATCTGGAAAATTGCGGTTTGACAGTATCCGTTAATGATGAAATCGTTAAAGTAATTAAGTATGACAAGATTCTTGAATACAGCGCACCTCACAATATAATTGCTTATTTGCTGCAAGTAGAGAAACCTTCTAATTTCAGCACGGAAAAAATAAGTGTGATAAAAATTGTACTGCATGACAGGGAAACTGATGAATATGGGGAAGGAACTCTTTATATTAAGTTCTTCAGTTAAGAGAATTAAAAAAGAGCAAATTGCAATGTGTTTTGAAGCTAAGGATAACGATAATTTTTTTACAGTATTTGATTAAATATAGTTTAATTATAATGTGGTATATTTAATGTTACGCTGTATAGTCATATATACACTGAATGTATTAATCGGGAGGGCGAATCTTGCCAAAGGAACGTTTGGATGTATTGCTTGTCAAAAACGGTTACTTCGATAGCCGCGAACAAGCCCGAAGAGCTATTATGGCGGGCTTTGTCTATGTTAACGGAGAACTTGAAGATAAACCCGGAAGCAGGTTTGAACCCGGCTCGGAAATATCGGTTAAAGAAAACCCTGTGCCTTATGTCGGAAGAGGCGGGCTTAAGCTTGAGAAGGCTTTGAAAGAGTTCAATATATGCCTGAAGGACATGGTATGCATGGATATCGGCGCTTCCACGGGAGGATTTACCGACTGTATGCTGCAAAACGGGGCAAAAAAAGTTTACTCGATTGATGTAGGCTACGGCCAGCTTGCGTGGAAGCTTCGTACCGATGAGAGGGTTGTTGTAATGGAACGCACGAACTTCCGTTATGTGAAGCCGGAAGATATTGGCGAACCTGTTGATTTTGCCGCTGCCGATGTGTCGTTTATATCGCTTGAAAAAATTATTGCTCCTGCTAGAGAGATACTTAAACCCGAAGGTTCAATGGTATGCCTGATAAAACCGCAGTTCGAGGCAGGCCGTGAAAAAGTCGGGAAAAAAGGCGTGGTCCGCGATCCGGATATTCATTGTGAAGTAATTGATAAAGTGATCCGCTGTTCCGAAGGACAGGGGTTTTTTGCTTCCGGTCTGACATTCTCGCCGATAACAGGTCCGGAAGGAAATATAGAATACCTTTTATACATTAAAAAAGAGTATTCCGGTGAAACATACGCTCCTATCAGGCAGACAGTAAATGAAGCCCATGCCTTTTTTAAAAACTCCAAAAGCTAAAATTACGCTTTACCCCATTGTATTTTTATTCATAATAAATGTATAATAAAACAAGACGATAGTATTCATTATTGCCAAACGATTACTTCCTTTTTCTAAGCGAGGGAGAAAATGTCCTTTTGCCCGTATTTTTTTATTATTTATGAGCCGGAGGTACAAGCAGCATGGAGCCGAAAAGGATTGCCGTTTTTGTGAACAGGAGGCGGGATAAAGAGCTTTCTGTTACAAAAACCGTAGTTGAATACATAAAAAAATACGGTATGGAGCCCGTTGCTTCGTTTCCTTTGGCGCATGAAATGGAAATTCCGGGGTTTGATGAAAAAGAAATCCCGGAGAATATTTCAATCGCTCTTTCGCTTGGAGGGGACGGGACACTGCTTAGCACAGCGCGTTTGCTGTTCAAACATGATATTCCTGTTATGGGCATTAACTTGGGAACGGTAGGTTTTTTGGCTGAAGTTGAAATTCACGATATTGAAAGCGCGATTAAAAGTCTTTCAACAGGTGCCTATAAGCTGACAAAACGCATGGTTTTATCGTCCTGTGTTGAGCGCAGCGGCAGTATAGTATTCAGCGGTATGGCTTTAAATGATGTTGTAGTCAGCAGGGAAGGGCTGTCGCGTATCATCCGTTTGAAAGTTTATGTCGATGACCAGTATATTGATTCCTTTCCCGGAGACGGGGTGATTGTTTCAACGCCAACAGGTTCAACCGCCTATACCTTGTCGGCCGGCGGCCCTATAGTGCAGCCCGAAATGCAAATGATGATTATTACGCCGATATGCCCTCATATTTTGTATTCCCGTTCTTTCATAACAAGCCCTGAAAAAGAGGTCATTATACGGATAGATGATGATTACCCGGATCCCGCAATAATAACCCTTGACGGCCAGAGGGGTTTTGAAATTATGGCCGGTGACCAAATTTATGTTAAGCGGGCGGATAAAGAGATGAGCTTTGTTTCGATAAATCGCCTGAATTTTTACGATGTGCTGAGGGCAAAAATACACGGATGGAATTCCGATTCGAAATAGTTTTGCGCTATTTTTGAAGTAGCAATGTCCCATACTGAAAAGCGGGCAAACCGCAGATATGTATTCTGTAATATTTGGGAAAGGTGAAAATAATGAAGTATAACCGGCATGCGAAAATACTCGAGTTGATTGAAGCCTATGATATCGAAACCCAGGATGAACTTGTCGAAAAACTTAAAGAACATGGCATGGAAGTTACGCAGGCAACAATATCGCGGGATATTAAGGAACTTCGGCTTGTTAAGGTTATGACCGACGGAGGAAAAGCGAAATATACGACAATGAACAGCGATACCGGGGGTTTAAGCGAAAAGCTCCTTACTGTTCTTCGGGGTGGTTATGTGTCCAGTGATTACGCCAACAACATTCTGGTTGTAAAAACCCTCCCGGGAATGGCTCCGGCCGTTGCATCGGCAATTGATTCGCTCGGGTGGAGCGAGATAGTCGGAACCATAGCGGGCGATGATACAATCATGGTTGTTACGCGGGCCGAAAGGATTGCAGAAGAAATACAGGACAAGTTTAACAGGATACTGGAGGGAAATTGACCGATGCTCGTTCAGTTGTCGGTAGAAAATATCGCGATTATTGAAAAACTGGCAATTGAGTTTGAAGACGGCCTGAATATATTAACCGGTGAAACCGGGGCCGGTAAATCAATCCTCATTGATGCAATAAACGCTTTGCTTGGAGGCCGGATCTCGAGGGATATTATACGTTTGGGAGAAGATAAGGCAAAAGTTGAAGCAGTTTTTGAAATACCGGATAAATTGATTAATGTGCTTGATGATATGGGAATTGAACCGTCCGAAGACGGAACATTAATAATTTCCCGCCAGTTTTCCGTTTCAGGCAAAAACATTTGCAGGGTCAATGGTTCTCTTGTTACAGTACAGCAGCTAAAGGAAATCGGGGAATACCTGATTGACATTCACGGGCAGCATGACAATCAGTCACTGCTCAGAAGCCAGGCACAGGTTACATATCTTGATATGTTTTCGGGAAAACTCCTGCTGAACGAAAAGGAAATGTACCAAAAAATACTGAAAAGGTACAACGAGGTAAGCAGAAAAATCTCCGAGCTGCGCGAAATGGAGAAAGAAAGAGCGCGTCTTGAAGATTTGTACAAGTATCAGGCGAAGGAAATCAGTACCGCACACCTGAAAAAAGGAGAGGATACAGAGCTTGAGCGGTTAAGCAGCATAATGTCCAACGCGGAGGGGATTATGCAGGCTTTTTCTTCTGCTTATCTTAACCTTACCGGCGATGAGAACATTATTCCGGGCGCTTTGGATTTGGTTCAGCAGGCGCAGGCAGCGATCGAAAGCATAGCCGGGATAGACGCCGAGTTTGGAAAGATATCGTCCGGTCTGCTTGAGGTTGCCGACAGATTGGCGGAGCTTGCCAGGGAAATCCGGCTGAAAAAAGAGAGCATTAATTACGATCCGCAGCAGCAGCAGGAGATCGAGGAACGCCTCGCGTTAATCGGAACGCTGAAGAAAAAGTACGGAAACACTATTGAAGAAATTATCGAATACGGCAATTACGTACAACGGAAGCTGGAGGAGGTTTCGGATACGGAAAACCTTCTTGATAAATTGACATCCGAAAAAGCGTCCCTTGAGAATGAGTTATATAACAAAGCATGCCGTATTCATGAAATGAGAGTTAAGGCGGCGGAAGAGCTTAAGGAAAAGGTTACAAAAGAACTGATGGATTTGGAAATGCAAAAAGCCGAATTCAAGGTTGATATACAGTTTGATCAGAACCGGAACTATAACGAAAATGGTTTGGATACAATAGAATTCCTTATTTCGCCGAACCCGGGCGAAGGTTTTAAGCCGCTGAGCCGCATAGCGTCGGGCGGAGAAATGTCAAGGATAATGCTCGCAATTAAAACCATCCTTGCCGATGTCGACGAAATCGGTGTTCTGATATTCGACGAGATTGACACAGGAGTAAGCGGGAAAGCAGCGTTAAAAGTCGGTGAGAAGCTCCTTCAGATTTCCGGGAAGCACCAGGTTATATGCGTAACGCATCATGCGCAGATTGCCAGTTTGGCTAACGTTCACTGCCTGATAAGCAAAAGAACCGAAAAAGACAGGACGATTGCGGAACTGAAAAGGCTTGACGGCAGTGAGCGCGAAAAAGAAATAGCGAGACTGTTAAGCGGCGATGACAGTAAGAGTACGACAGTACTCGCGAAAGAAATGATTGAAAGGGGCAAAGCCTTGAGAACAGGCGGCCGCAGACCACAGTAAAAGTTCAGTAACACGTATGTCATTAATAATGGGAGTTGGATACTTTGATAATAAAATGGTCTGAATACGTAACCTCCGCTGTGAGTCCCGAAGGCTATCCCAATAGCGATTTGCCGGAGATAGCCGTGGTTGGGAGATCCAATGTCGGTAAATCATCGATAATAAATTTTTTGCTTAACCGCAAAAATTTAGCGCGGGTGGGGGAAATCCCCGGTAAAACAAGGCAGATAAACTTTTTCAATGCGGAAAATAAACTGATGCTTGTGGATTTGCCGGGTTACGGTTATGCAAGAGTTTCAAAAACAGAAAAGGAAAGATGGCGAAAAACCATAGAATCGTACCTTCTCGGGCGTACCCAGCTAAGGCTTATTATTATGGTACTGGACATAAGGCATAAACCCACCGAAGATGATAAACTGATGTATAATTGGATATGTACTATGGGAAAACCCCATATTGTTTTAGCGAACAAATCGGATAAGATTTCAAGGGCATATTTATCGGGAAATATAAATCAAATCAGGGAAACGCTTGATATAGTGCCCGGCGTTCCGGTGATAGCGGTTTCCTCGAAAAAAAGGACGGGCTGGAACGAAACGTGGGACTGTATTAGTGAAATGATTCCCGGTTTGATAAAAATATAGATAAGTTAAAACAGCAGACAGGAAACGGGATGATGAGAATGATAGCTGAAATAATTGCAGTCGGAACAGAGCTTCTTATGGGGCAAATTTCGAACACTAATGCCCAGTATATTTCGAGAAAGCTTGCCGAATTGGGAATTAACGTATACTTTCACACCGTAGTGGGGGATAATCCGGAAAGACTTAAAAACACGATAAAAACAGCTTTGGAACGGTCGGATGTAGTGATTACGACAGGCGGCCTCGGGCCGACGAAGGATGATTTGACGAAGGAAACGATAGCGCAGGCTATGAACCGGAAGCTTGTGCTATATGAAGATATCCTTAAGCAGATAGAGGATTTTTTTGTCAAGAGACACAGGGTAATGTACAAGAATAATGAAAAACAGGCTTATCTGCCCGAAGGCTGCATAATTATACCCAATCCAAACGGGACAGCGCCGGGGTGCATTGTCGAAGAGGCCGGAAAAACCGTAATCATGCTGCCGGGCCCGCCTAAAGAAATGATCCCGATGTTTGAAGATACCGTTTTCCCGTATCTGAAAAAATCGGCGGGAGTGGTTATCGTATCAAAAATGCTTAAAATAGTCGGGATAGGCGAGTCTGAAATGGAAACGAGGATCATGGACCTCGTGGACCGGCAGAATAATCCGACGATAGCGCCTTATGTTTCAATGGGTGACATTACCGTGCGTGTGACTGCAAGATGCGGCTCAAAGGATGAAGCCGAGAAAATGTTAAGACCCGTTGTAAATGAAATCAGATCAAGACTCGGCGATCTCGTGTATTCGGAGGATGGTGAAACTCTTGAACAGGTGGTATCCAATCTTCTTCACGAAAGGGGTCTGGTTATTTCAACAGCGGAATCCTGCACGGGAGGGCAGCTTGCTGCCAGGATTATAAGCCTTCCCGGTGCTTCGAAAATATTCGAACGAGGTTTTGTAACGTATTCAAACAGGGCTAAAATTGAAGAACTTGAGGTAAGCGAACAAACCCTCGCAAGGTACGGTGCGGTTAGCCGTGAAACCGCGATGGAGATGCTGAAAGGCCTGATGAAAAAAACAAAATCCCAGGTCAATGTAGCAATTACAGGCATTGCGGGACCCGACGGAGGAACGCCCGAAAAACCCGTAGGTTTGGTCTATATAGCTGCAAATGTCCAGGAACAGCTTGTATGCAGATCGTATGAGCTTATGGGAAACAGGGAAAGAATACAAAACGATGCGTGCCTGCGGGCGCTGGATATGGTACGCCGGCTGATTCTTAATCTGGAAGTGCCGGGTATGCGGTAATGTTTTTTACAGGTGTTTCTTTTATCTAAAGAACCATAGGAGGATTAAATAATTTGGGGCTGAATTCAGAAAAACGCTTATCGGCAAACGCCGCGATGATAATGTTTGCAACTCTGTTAAGCAGAATAACGGGTTTTTTGAGAACCGTACTGATAAAAAACATAATGCAGCCGAGAGGGTATTCGGATGAATTCTGGGTTTCTTTTTCCCTTCCCGATCTTGCTTTTGAATTACTTGTCAGCGGCGCAATCGCCGCCGCGATAATACCTGTCCTTGCTTCCAGCCTTGCAAACGGCAACGAGAATAACGGCTGGAAAGCGGTGGGCACATTTTTGAATATAACCGTGATAACCGTATTTATACTCGAAATAATATTTTTCATATGGACGCCGGAGTGCATCCGAATTGTCGCGTCAGGATACAAAGCAGATACAAAGGAGTTCGCGCTTACGGTAAAGCTTACGCGTATATTGCTGCCATCCGCTGTTTTTATGGTTCTTGTAGGGCAGTTTAATGGTATTTTGAACGCATACAACAAGTTTGCGGCGGCGGCGTTCGGGCCTGTAATTTATAACACCTGCGTTATGATATCGATTATTGCGTTCGGGGGGGTAAGCGCCGAATCGACTGCCTGGGGCGTATTTGCAAGCTCCGTTGTCTATTTTCTGATCCAGCTTGCGTGTGTCTGGAAGCACCTGAGCTTCTACAGGTTTCGTTTGTACATAAGGAATGAAACCTTCAGGAAATTAATAAGGCTCGCGATTCCATCCCTTACCGCTTCCGCGGTAATGTATATAAATGTGATTATTTCCCGGAGCTTCTCAACGCAGTTTGCCCAAAACAGCGTCACGATGATGACAAACGCAAACAGGACATGGCAGCTCCCGTTGGGCATTTTTGCCCAAAGCATGGGTGTTGCAATACTGCCGACGCTGTCGACCCGGTTTGCCGAGGACAGGGAGAGTGATTATAAGCGTGTTCTGTACAAGGGAATAAGAACGGTGATGGTATTATGTATTCCGTGCACAATGGTCCTGATGCTGTTAAGCCGGCAAATAATGCAGATCCTTTTTAAGTGGAGCGATATGACCTATTACGAAACAATGCTGAACGGAGTCGCGTTGCTTGCGTATGCACCCGCCCTTCTGTTCCAGTCCGTTGTGGTTATTCTGAACCGTGCCTTCTACTCGATACAGAATACGAGAATCCCGTTTTTCTGCGGTCTATGCACGATAGCGACAAACATACTCGTTAATATGCATCTGCTCCGCAGTTCGGATTTGGGAGCTGTCGGTACTGCCATTGCATATGTTGTTGCCGTTATGGTTAATGCTTTTCTGCTGGCGATACTGTTTTCCAAAAAGACAGGGTTTAGGCTGCTCCCCGATAATTTCAATTTTCTTTCGAAAACATCCGCGGCTACTTTGATCGCCGGGTTTGTCCTGTGGTTGTTAACTGCCGTTATCCCATTCCCTGCGGCGGAAACTTATTCGTTTGCAGGAAAGATAACAGAGATCCTCGTTGTTGGTGTGCAGCTTATATTCGCATTTACAGCTTTTGTGGTTTCCGCCGTTCTGCTGAAGATTGACGATGTGACGTATCTTGTCGGCTCGGTTTTGGCAAGAATACGGGAAATAACAAGGAAATAAAGGAAAACATATGTAATCTATTGACTAATGGAAAAAAATCGTATATAATTTAGAACAGATGTTCGGATATGCCGGAAATGAGGCAAAAAATCCGGCAAAACCCTAAATTCAGGAGGGCAAGTTATGATAAACGGTGATGAAAAAAAGAAAGCGTTGGAAATGGTGTTCAGCCAAATAGAACGGCAGTTTGGTAAAGGAGCCGTTATGAAACTGGGAGAAGCCGCGCATATGAAAATCGATACGATTCCCACAGGAGCACTGGGGTTGGATATTGCGCTCGGAGTAGGCGGGTTTCCCAGGGGGCGCATAATCGAGATATACGGTCCTGAAGCCTCCGGTAAAACGACCGTTGCCCTTCACGCAATTGCGGAGGCACAGAAAGCCGGCGGGGAAGCAGCATTTATTGATGCCGAACATGCCCTCGATCCTGTTTATGCAAAGGCTCTTGGGGTAAACATAGAAAATCTTATTGTATCACAGCCCGATACAGGGGAGCAGGCTCTTGAAATAGCGGAAGCGCTCGTAAGAAGCGGAGCGATAGATGTTATTGTTATAGACTCCGTTGCGGCACTTGTGCCGAAAGCTGAGATAGACGGCGAAATGGGCGATGCCCATGTCGGCTTGCAGGCCCGCCTGATGTCCCAGGCATTAAGGAAACTTTCCGGTGTGGTAAGCAAATCAAAGACCGTCGCGATATTCATAAACCAGCTGCGTGAAAAAGTAGGTGTTATGTTCGGGAATCCGGAAGTGACTCCAGGTGGGCGCGCATTGAAGTTTTATGCGTCAGTGCGCCTGGAAGTACGGCGCGTTGAAACGCTTAAGGAAGGCGGAGAGTCTATCGGCAACAGAACAAAAGTAAAAATAGTAAAAAATAAGGTCGCGCCTCCGTTTAAAGAAGCTGAATTTGATATCATCTACGGTGAAGGCATTTCCAGAGAGGGAAACGTGCTGGACGTCGGAGTCCAGTTGGATATCATAAAGAAAAGCGGTACATGGTTTTCATACAATGAACAGCGTTTGGGGCAGGGACGCGAAAATGTCAAGAAGTTCCTGAAGGAAAATCCGGAGATTTGCAATGAAATCGAAGAAAAAATCCGTGCCCAGTACGATAAGGCTTTTATCAGCAGCATTGAAGCCCACGTTGTCGATGATGAAGTATAGTTTTACAGCTTACAATGTGTTAAAATAACCTTACCCGTTACCGAAATCAAAGATTTCGAACGGGTGCCGGAGAACATTGTATCACGAATTTATGCAGCCGATACCCGGCTGCTTTCGGTTTTATGAAGTGAAAATTTTTACGATTTTCGTAAAATTCATGATAAAATAACCTTACCCGTTACCGAAATCAAAGATTTCGAACGGGTACCCGAGAACATTTCATCATGAATTTATTGATGTTTTACTGTATGAATTCATGATATAATGTTAAAAAAAGGTACGGAGAGTGTGGTCAAGTGATAATTACATCGGCTGTGAAACATAAAAACAATCCTGATATGATTAGCATATACATAGACAATAAGTATGCCTTTTCTATACCCAATGAAGAGTATTTAAGGCTGAATCTCTATGAGCGTACTGAACTTTCCGAGGAAGAAGTCAAAAAGATACGTGAAGAGATAAACATAAGGGCTGCGACTCAGAACGGGATAAGGATGCTGTATTCAAAAGACAGGACTGAATATGAAATGCGCCAGAACCTCATCAGGAAAGGGTTTGATGAGGATACCGCCGAAGGCGCGGTTATGCAGTTAAAATCAATGGGATACATAAACGACAGGCTGTATGCGCATAAATATATTTCAGATCGTCTTAAGCTGAAACCAAAGTCAAAAAAAGCGCTCATGTATGAACTGCAGAAAAAAGGCATTGACAGAGAAATAATTGCCGAAGTGCTTGACGAGTTTGAAATGGATGAATCCATAATTGCTTACCGCATAGCGAGAAAGAAATTCAACAAATATGATATCAGCGATCCGCTGATTCAAAAGAGAATTTTTTCGTTCCTTGCACACAGAGGGTTTTCGAATGAGATAATTAATGATGTGATAAAGCAGCTGATGCAGTAATTATTTTTACCGCCCGGAAATTAAATATATTATACATTTATTTTAAATGTGTTGACAGTCATAAAACCGGTGAATATAATTATTGAAAAGAATAAATATATGGTCTTCAGGGCAGGGTGAAAGTCCTTACCGGTGGTATAGCCCACGAGCCGAAAGGCAGATTCGGTGAAATTCCGAAGCCGACAGTAAAGTCTGGATGGAAGAAGACGGATTTTGAAATAATACGCCCTGTGCCAAAACACAGGGCTTTTTATTATTTATCTGGAGGGGTTTATAATGGAACAGAATCAAAGAAAACGCCCATACACAAGAGTGATAACAAGGATAGCCATTTTATCCGCAGTAGCTACAGTGCTTATGGCATTAAAGGCACCTCTGTGGTTTACACCCCCGTTTTATAAAATGGAAATAAGTGAAGCGGCTGTTCTTATAGGAGCATTTGCGCTGGGTCCATCAGCGGGAGTCGTTATTGAACTTATAAAGGTATTGCTTAACTTCCTTATAGACGGAACGGTGACGGCAGGCGTCGGCGAGCTTGCGAATTTTATAATGGGCTGTTCATTTATCCTGCCCGCCGCGTTAATTTACAAATTTAATAAGTCAATACGCAGCGCCGTAATCGGAATGATTGCCGGGATTATATCATTAATTGTTGTCAGCTCGTTATTAAACTATTACCTGCTGCTTCCGCTCTACGGAAAGGTTTTCGGCATACCGATGGAATCGCTCGTTAAAATGGGAACCGAAAAGAACCCGTCAATTACGGATATAAAAACCTTTATACTGCTGGCGGTAGTGCCGTTTAACCTGATTAAAGGCCTGTTAAGTTCGGTAATTACGTTTTTATTGTATAAGAGAATATCTCCCATTCTGCATGTACGTGACTAAGCGGACGCGCATGGATTTATATAAATTCATGCGCGTTGTGTTTTCTGCCCGTTAATTGCGGTTTATTTTCATGAACGCTTTTTCAGCGGTATTTTATTTGTATTATTGAAAAATCCCGTTTTTAAGCCGATATATATATAAGTTATAAAAAAAATACAACTTGAAGGAGATATGCTCTATGAACAGGAATAAAATTGGTGTGCATATTGTTTTTATAATACACCTGCTTTCAGTTGTCATTCCGGTTATTGTAATTCTTGCTTCATACTTTACGGGTTCTCCGCTGTTTAGTGTTTTATTGATAGTGTCGGCTGTAATAATATTCGCAGGGACACTTTTCCAGTTTAATATATCGAGAAATATGTCAAAAATCTTCAGGCTAACGTCTGAAACGATAAATAAAGCGAAAAACGGAGATTTGAAGGTTAGAATAAATGGTAAGAAAATCGGCCAGGCCGGTGAAATAATTAACGGGATAAACAGTTTTATCAGCACCTTTAATGATGTGTTTTCAAATGTCGACAGGTCGGCGAATGAGGTGAAACATCTCGTCAATACCGTGAAATTGACGTCAAAAGAAGCTTCCGATGTCGCGAATCAAATAGCGGCTTCCGCCGAACTTGTATCAAAAGGGGCAACGGAACAGGCTGAAGATGCCGAGGACAGCGCAAAAGTAACAACAGAGCTTATCGAAAAATTTGAAGAAGTTGAAAATTCCGCGGAACTTATGACTCAAAAAGCGGATCTGACAAAAGAAATGGCCGAGTTCGGCAAGGCGAATATTAATGACTTGCTTGAAAAGAGCAGACAGACAGAAGTTAATATGGAGGAAATAAATAAAAGGATCACCGAGCTCAATGAAATGGCGGGCAATATAAGTCAGATCACGGCCACAATATCTGGTATTGCAAGCCAGACCACGCTGTTATCGCTGAATGCTTCAATAGAAGCGGCGAGGGCCGGTGAAATGGGAAGAGGATTCGGAGTTGTCGCGGAAGAAATTAAAAAGCTTGCCCAGCAAAGTGTCGCTTCGAGCGAAGAAATAAACAAGATTATTATTGGAATCCAGGAGCAGGTTGATATTACGACAAAAACGATTGTATCAACAACGGAAACGTTGAAAGCACAGACGGAGTCGGTAAATAAGACAAACGAGGCTTTCAACAAGATATCCGACGCGGTTGACGAGTTGTTTGCCCAGCTTCTTGAAGTTAAAAAGGGAATTAAAGTTCTCGATGAATTCAAACAGACGCTGTACGACTCCATTGCGAATATTGCTTCGGTAGCGCAGGAAACTGCGGCTTCCACACAGGAGATAACCAGCCTGATGTATTCCCATATAAATTCATCAGAAATACTCGTGCAGCTTTCCGAAAGTTTTGATCAGATCATAAAGAATCTTGAAGATATATTGAACAAGTTTGACTTTGACAGGATTACCGCAGAAAAAAGAGCGTTTGCGATAATACCCTGCAGCGATATAGAGTTTTTCTCCGATACAAGGGACGGCGCAATGGATGCGGCTTCCAAGCTTGGGGTTGACGTGATATGGAGTGCGCCGAGCAGCTATGATCCGGTATTGCAGGCGAAAATTATCGATGATGTTGTGGAAAAGGGCGTTGCAGGAATAGGCATCGGTCCGATTGACGATCCGCTTGTGAGAGAAAGCCTTAAGAGAGCAATGGATAAGGGAATTAAAGTAGTTTGTTTCGATACCGACATTCCCGATATAGGAAGGGACGGGTTTATCGGAACCGATAATTATAAAGCGGGCGTGACATTCGGAGAACTTGTCGCTAAAAAACTCAACGGCAAGGGAAGAATTCTCGGTACACAGGCGGTTAAGAACACACTGAACCAGATAGAACGGCTGAACGGGTTTATGGATGCAATAAAGAAATATCCCGGGCTTGAATTCCTTGGCATGCAGCAGACGGAACATTCCGCCGGAGAAGCCAGATGGCAAGAAGTTAAAGAAATACTCAAAAAAGCGCCGCCGTTCGATTGTTTTATCTGCATGGACGCTTTTGGCAGCTACATAGCGATGAAAATGAAGGAAGAACTCGGCATGACGCCTGTTTGCTTCGTATTTGACAAAACGGAGTATTCGGCAAAACCGTTGGCAGACGGTTATACCACGGTCCTGGCACAGCGGCCCAGGCTGTGGGGCGAATTGTCGGTAAGAAGGCTTAATGAATTATGCAACGGCAAAACAATACAAGACAAGGAAGATACGGGAACTTACGAAATAAACAAGGGAAATATGAAGGTATTCATAAAGGATTGACATAAAGTTGACTATTGATTCTTGATAAAGGATAGAATATAATGTCTCTGTAAAATAATACAGGGTCTCTCGATGAGCAGAGTAGGCAATTGCGCGTTAAGTGCCGGATGAACGGGGAGTTGACATCCGGACGAAAAGCCGTAAGGCTTGCGGTGCGGTTGCCGCATCCCGCTGCTGCATGAGAGAGGTTTCCTCTTCATGTAGCACGTATTATTTTCGGTGCGCTGAAGGGTATTCGATTTCAGCCATCGATCCCGAAAAAGCAAAGTGCGGTGAGGAGGTTTTTTTATGAATAAAAAAGGCTTGTTTTCTTTTATAAAAGACATACATTCGCTTGTGCTGATGTCTTTTTTTATTGCGCTGTACGCTGTTTTTTCCTGGCTTGCGATATATATTACTAACGATCTTCGTTTTAATCTGACCTTTATGCCAACTGCCTGGGCGGGCGCAATTTTCGGGCCTGTCGCGGGAGGCATAACGGGAGCGTTCGGGGATGTTCTCGGCTGGATTTTAAGGCCAAGCGGACCTTTTTTCCCTGGGTTTACGATAAGCGGATTTACAACAGGCGTTATTTTCGGACTGTTTCTTTACAGAAAGGAAATCACTTTAAAAAGGGCTGTATTCGCTGCTGTATCGGTTGTATTAATAGTTGAGCTCGGACTTAATACAATCTGGATTATGATATTATACGGCCACGCATTCAAGGTTATTGCTGCGGGAAGGATTATCAAGGCGCTTATTATTCTTCCGGTCCAGGTAATGGTGCTTTACGGTACAGGGTATTTTTTGAAAAGAATGCCCGGATTTTCACTTGATAAGAAATTTTAACCAAACAATCACAAAATATTACCTTTACAACCGCAAACGGAACAAATATAATTTTATTAAGGTTAATTAAAAACTTAATAGCAGGGAACCGGGTGAAAATCCCGGACGGTCCCGCCGCTGTGAGGATGAGAATATATGCATTATGCCACTGTCTTCGGATGGGAAGGCGCATATATTTGATGAATCCGAGTCAGAATACCTGCCTTGGAAAGTGAGGATAACTACGAGAGATAGGCCTCACTGAGTTTATGGCTTTTTACCGGCATAAACGAAGTCAAGCCTTTCCTCGCGGAAAGGTTTTTTGTTTGCTTTTAAAAAGATATGGAAAGGATAGTTTGACATGAGAAGAAAAATCGGATTATTTACCATTGCGGCGTTTATCACTGTTCTGGTCATTGCTTTTAACGCTTGCGCAAGCAATGTGCCGGCAGAGGAATCAAAGCAAGGCAAACCCGACGATACGTCGGCCGCAACGTCACATGCGCCGGAAAACGGCGAAGATGCCGGACAGCCTGCCGGAAATTCGAATTATCCCATCGCGGTAACGGATTCAAAAGGGCGTACCATAAGGCTTGAGAATGAACCGGAGCGCATTATATCCATCGGACCCGATATAACCGAGATTATATTTGCTCTCGGAAAAGGGGACAAGCTCGTCGGACGCTCGGCGTTCTGCGATTATCCGCCGGAAGCTCTTGAAATAACCGCGGTTGGGGATTTTTACGAATGGAACCTTGAAATGATTGTATCGCTTGAGCCCGACCTTATATTTGTCTCCGCGATGAATACGGAGGAAAACGAAAAGAAATTGATGGATTTGGGGATAAACATTATATTCATAAACAAAACGGAATCATTCGGAGGAGTATATGAAACGATAGGGTTAATCGGAAAAGTGCTGAATTCCGAAACCAGGTCGGAAGAGATAATCAGCCGAATGAAGAATGATGTAGAAAAGGCGAAGAAGGCTGTTGATGGGCTTGACAGGCCTTCGGTCTATTATGTTGTCGGATTCGGTGAATACGGCGACTACACCGCAACGGGAGAAACGTTCATTGCCAAAATGCTTGATATGGCGGGCGGTGCGAATATTGCCGCCGATATCACGGGGTGGAGCTACAGCCTTGAAAAGCTTATGGAAAAGGACCCGGACATTATTATCGGTTCCGAGGACGCGGTGAAATATTTCAGGGAGGCAAGCGGTTATAAGGAACTTAGTGCCGTTAAGGAAGGCCGCATTTACGCAATAGATCCCGACCTGCTGGAAATCCAGGGCCCCAGGCTTTCCGACGGTTTGCTCGAACTCGTAAAAATACTGCATCCCGGTAGTTTGCAATAAGTCCTGGCTGCAATTTCATTTACTGGTTGCCTGAATGTTACAATTGGGAGGATAATTGTGTCTTACCTAGCGAAAAGAAAGTTTTATTATTCAATTCTTTTGATAAGTGTTATCGTATTGCTGCTGCTTGGGATTTTTTCGTTGTTTGTGGGCACGGCAAATATCGGATTTCTCGATGTTTGCCGCATCCTTGCCTCAAAGCTTCCGGGCATACAAAAGCTTGTCAGCACCGATAATATAAGAGGATCATCTGCAGACATTATCATTAAGCTCAGGCTTCCGAGGGCAGTCCTTGTGATTCTCGTGGGTTCCGGTTTGGCGGCGGTGGGCGCGGCGATGCAGAGTGTTTTCCGTAACCCTATGGCTGAACCCGGGATTCTCGGATTATCTTCAGGAGCCGGCCTTGGAGCGACTATTGCAATTGTTATCGGGCTTGACAAAACCGTGCTCGGTTTGAGCGCAGCGGCCGCATCCGCTTTTATCGGTGCCATTGCGACTGTTTTTATCGTATATAATATATCGCGGACAGGCCACAGGATTTCGCCGACCGTCCTGATCCTTGCCGGAACTGCGATAAGCTTTATGAACAGCGCGGTTATACAGCTAATAATGATTTTCAGAAGGGATCGGATGGACTATATTATTATGTGGACAATGGGTTCGTTCAGTTCGCCTTCATGGAACAAGATTGCTGTACTTCTTCCGTTTCTCCTGCCGGGTCTGGCCGTTATTCTGTTTCATGCCAGGGATCTTAACATAATTTCAACGGGGGAGGAAACGGCCAAAACACTTGGTGTTGAAGTTGAACGGACAAAAAAATTCGTTCTTGCGTCGTGCTCAATTGTAACTGCGGCGTGTGTTGCGACAAGCGGAATAATAGGTTTTGTCGGACTGATTATTCCTCACCTGCTGCGTCTTCTTGTCGGAACCGATCAAAGGGTCTTGCTTCCGTTTTCGATTGTTGGAGGAGCAGCGTTTTTACTTGTATGTGACACCCTTGCAAGGGTTGCGGCTCCGCCTGCCGAGATACCGGTCGGCGCAATAACGGCCGTGTTTGGCTCGCCTTTTTTTATCGCGCTTTTGATAAAGGGAAAAAGGAGTGTTATGTAATGGAAGCCAAAAATGCCGTTGATGTGAAAAACCTTGATTTTTCATACGGGGACAGGAAAGTGCTGGAGGAAATATGTGCGCGGTTTCATCCCGGAATGGTCTGCGGGCTGCTCGGACCCAACGGTTCGGGAAAGACAACCCTTTTGAAGAATATTGCCGCTATCCTTAAACCGCAGAAAAATACCGTATATATAAACGGCACAGACATTACGGATATGACCGCTAACGAACTGGCGAGAGAAATATCCGTTGTTCCGCAGAATACGTATATAGAATTCGATTTCAGCGTGCAGGATATTGTTATGATGGGAAGAGCTCCGTATATTAAAAGGTTTTCATCCGAAAGCGAGGAAGACATTGAAACGGCCCAATGGGCTATGAGGATTGCAGGAATAGAGGACCTGGCCGAACGAAGCATAAAGAACATAAGCGGCGGTGAACTGCAGCGAGTAATAATTGCAAGGGCGCTTGCCCAGAGAAGCAATATCATTTTGCTCGATGAGCCGGTATCACAGCTCGATATTTATCACCAGCTGTCAATAATGGAAACAGTCCGGACGCTCGCATATGAATACGGAATGACGGTTGTGACCGTCCTTCATGATTTGAACCTGGCCGCGGAATTCTGTGATTACATATATCTCCTGAAAGACGGTGTTATCGCGTACAGCGGTAAGCCGAAAGACGTACTCACATACGAAATAATTGAAGAGGTTTATAAGATCGTGTGCCTCGTTTACGAGAACCCCGCATCAAAAAAACCGCATATTGTTCCGGTCCGAAGTATGCAAGAAGGGAACGGTTCCTGTTAGTCCCCATATCGAAAGGAAAGAAGCCGCTCCCTTTTGTTACGCTATTTGCACAAGGTCAGAGCTTTTTCAGCAGCGGAGGCTGCATCGGGGGCATAAGCGTCCGCGCCGATGCTTGCGCGGAAATTATCGGTTACCGGTGCGCCGCCTATCATAATCTTAACTTTACCCGACAATGGAGAACTGTTAACCTTATCGACGACATTTTTCATTTCGGTCATCGTTGTGGTTAATAGAGCCGAGCAGGCTATGATATCTGCGTTGTGTTCAATCGCGGACTCAATAAATTTTTCAGCCGGAACGTCAACACCCAGGTCGATGACTTCAAGGCCTTTTCCTTCCATCATCATACGCACAAGGTTTTTACCGATATCGTGCAGATCTCCTTTTACCGTTCCGAGGATGACCGTGCCCTTTGCTTTAACACCGGCATCTACGAGGAGAGGCTTTAACAGCTCGGTTCCGGCATTCATTGCACGGGCGGCAATAAGTACGTCCGGAACATACACTTCGTTATTTTTAAACTTTTCGCCGATTATTCCCATGCCGTGAAGCAAACCATCTTCAAGTATTTCATTTACGCTGTAGCCTTCATCGATTGCTTTCTGAACAAGCTCCTTAACATTTTTAGCTCTGCCCTTTTGCAGGTTTTCGGATATTTCCATTAAAATACTCATAATGTATCACCTCTATAATATTTATGTTTATTTCTTGCCTTGTTCACGAAATTTTTTCGGGCTCTGCCCCGTCATTTTCTTAAAAACCTTCGAAAAATAACTCTGATCCTCAAACCCAACTATATTGGCCACGTCAACTATCGCAATAGACGGATCCGCCAGCAGCTTTTTGCTCATTTCTATACGTATATGATTAAGGTAGGTATTGAAGCTCATCTCAATTTCCTGCTTAAAAATCTTACTGAAGTAAGAGGGGCTTAAATATACGCAGGCTGCGACTTCATCAAGCGTTATTTTTCTCATATAGTTTTTTCTGATATAGTCAATCGATTTAAAAATAACATCCTTGTGTTTTATATTTGTCAGGTTGAATACGTGATCCGTGAACCTCTCCATTATGCGCGACAGCCAAAGCGTCAATTCCTCAATGTTGCGAAACCTGTTTATCTGTCTAATATACTGGAAGTTTAAACCGAATATCTGCTTTATATCGGCTCCGCCTTCCAGCGCGGCACGGGACAGGATAACAACCAGTTCCAGTATCCGCGCGCGTATCAGTTCAAAATTATTCCCTGAGGCAAAGTATATATGCCCAAGGATTTCATTAAGCAGTTTCTGCGATAATTTTTTATCACCTATCGCGATTGCGTGCTGCAGTTCTTTTTCCTTTTCGAGCGAGTAAGCCAATATTTCTTCATCGTTTACGGTCATCTGTTTCAGTTTGTGTATATAGTCAGAAATATCCGCGGCCTGTTCCTGTTCCTGGAGGTTCAGGCCGTATTGGTGCCAGGTGGTGTCTGACAGATAAAAAGCTACTATGCTGAGGAGCTCACAAAGGCTGTTTACCCTGTCCGTGCTTACAATCGGTATTTTTTTTGAAAGCGAAATAGCTTTCGAAACCAAACCATTGTTGTCATATTTCCTGAATAACTCTTCAAGCAGAAATTCTTCCGGTTCTATCATATGAACCGGACCGCCCAGCAACGCGCCCTTCATAATCCCGTCGATTGTTATCGGACAAGCCCAATGAGCCATTCCAAACGGGCAGAAGAAAACATACTTGCCGCCAAAGCGTTCAGCCTGGTAACTTCCGTATAAATGCGCATTTCTGCATTTCATTCCATGGGGCGTATCAGGTTCCAGTTCATAACAGAAACGGCAGAAGTCATTATCACTGTTTGTGCTGAACAAGGTCTCTCCGGTATCATCAATAAGCATTGCGGACACTTGCGTCGCATTGCTGTAATGTTTAACGGCTTCAATCGCTTTATCGATGTCAAAACCCGTTTCATGAACCATAATAATCCTCTTCCATGATAATACACCCGCAGTAATTTCAGGGTATTGAAATATTTTACGTTTTTTTGTAATTCCTTGCGATTTTAAAATTTGTTGGTTATTTATAAATCAATCGAAAAACATATTATCGGTATAACTGTCGACAAACAGCGGATCAGCCGACAGTTCAACGTATTTTATCCTTTTCGCTGTTTCGCGGGCGGCAATGTATTCATCTTTCGACAGCATAACACGTATCGCTCCCGCTCCTGCTGCGTTGCCTACGGCAGAAATCCTGCCGGACAGTTCTTTGGGCAGCAAACCGATACGAAGGGCGCTGCTTATACGCATAAAACTTCCGAAACCGCCGGCCAGATAAACATGCTTTATATCACTGATATCATTTTCGGTTTTATCTGCGAGTATTTTTATACCGGCGGCTATTGCGGCTTTAGCGTTCTGTACTTCCCTGACATCCTTCTGAGTTATGAAAATCGGTTCGCCGGAAGCTGTTTCGCCGGCATTTAACAGGATAAACGCCGGTTGATTGTTTATTTCAATAACCCTGTTTCTTAGTCCGGGCGGAATGAGTGAAGTATTATCGGTTATCCGGCCTGTTTCGTCAATTATACCCGCGTCTAGCATGCATGCGATAGTGTCGATAAGGCCCGAACCGCATATTCCAACAGCTTTTTGGTTCCCTATAGTATTTATGCCCAGTGTCCCTTCGGTTGTAACAAATACCTCGCTGATTGCTCCTTCAACACCTCCGGTGCCGCATGAAATGTTCGCGCCTTCAAACGCGGGACCTGCAGCAGCGGAACATGAATAAAGAAAAGATTTGTTCCCGAGGACAATTTCGCCGTTCGTGCCGATATCAACAAGCAGGGAAATATCGTTACTGTCATGCATGCCTGTTGACAAAACGGCGCCCACCGTATCGGCGCCGACATATGCCGAAACGGAAGGCAGAACTATGACCCGGCCGTATGGGTTTATTGAAAGATTCAGTTCGGTAGGTTTCAATAAAAGGCTTGACAGTGTTGCGGGTATAAAAGGGGCAATGGAAATATTTCGGGCGGGAAGCCCGAGCGCGAAATGAAGCATTGTAGTGTTCCCGCACAGCGATACGGCATAAATGTCGGTATGCCTGATTGAAACCGATATGGCCAGTTCATTGATAAGTTCGTTTAGTGCCGAACGTATCAGGGACGACATTTTCTTTAAATTGTCTTCATTCCTCATTGTGTATTCAATCCGTGAAATCACATCGGCGCCGTATTTGCTCTGCGGATTCAATAAAGATGCGACAGACAGCAGTTTTTTGTTTCTAATGTCGTATAAATAAGCGGCCAGCGTTGTTGTTCCGATGTCCACTGCGATTCCATAAAGCGTGTTTGCCGTGTCGCCGCTTTCGACGCCCGTAATTTCGTCCAGCACTTTAATTGCAGTAACATTAAAACCGGAGTTTCTCATAATTTCCGGAAGAGTTTGAAGAATTTCAAGCGGCAGGTTGTTATAAGCGGATCTATCACTAAAACTGTCATTGTTTTTTATTATGTTGTCTGTAGTTTCGTATGCCGCGCGAAAAAGACGCGTATCGTCGGGTGACTGATCGCTTAGCGAAGGAACGGGAAGCGAAAAAAATTCCTTTGTGACCGGCGGCATTCCCGGTACTTCCGTTAATTCCGCCGATGTCAGTATGGATGCTTTTTCCGGGATATCGGGCAGAGTTACTTCTATATCATCGTTTACGTGGATCATGCATGACAAGTGGATGCCTTTTCTCATTTCTTCAGGTGAGAGAATCTTATTTTCCTGGTCCGTGTAAATGTTTATTCCGCGGTTTACAATAACACGGCATTTTCCGCAGCTGCCTCTTCCGCCGCATGGTGACGGCGGGGGATTTCCGGTCATGCGAAGCGCTTCCAGCAATATAATACCGGCCTTTACTTCTTTTTCTGTTGTATGCCCGTTTTTATGAATAATAATCCGAGGCATCGCAAACCACTCGTTTCTTAAAAATTATGTATTCCTTCCACTGCTTTAATTATACAGGAATTTGTCAAATATGAACAGAACAAGCCTCAAAGGGGATCCATATCACGGGTTGTTCATTTTCCCCGAATTCATATTTGCCTGTAAGCAGCAGGATGCCGCGTCGTCGCCGGAAGCACCCGAATCAGAGCCGCGTACCAACAGGAACGCGGCAGCAATGTATCGACCCGTTAACCACCTGCCGGTTATCCGGCATTATTACCCGCGGGCCCTGGTCCGGATGCTGAAGAAGTCACGCGGAAGCCTGTTTCTGAGCTTCGTTGAAATCATCAAGCGCTTTATATAGAGCATGGATATTCTCTAAAGGCGTTCCAGGAGGTGTATCACAGCCAGTTGACAGTACAAAATTTTTATAAGGCTTCATTTCTTTGAGCAGGGTCAGTGTTTTTGCCCTGACTTCGTCAGGACTTCCGTTTTTCATAATCCCGGCCGGATCGATGTTCCCGAATGCGGCTGTTCCGCTTGGTATCTGCGGCATAATTTTTTTCATATCAACGGCATTGCCGAAGTGAAGCCCGATACTGCCCGTAGAAAGCATGGACTTAACGAGGTTTTCCGTGTTTCCGCAGTTATGCAGTATAACTATAAAATGATCATCCTGCACGGAGTCTACAACCCTTTTCACATAATCCGATGAAAACTCCTGGCACTGGTCAGGCGAAAGAAGCCCGGCAGCAGGCTCTGCGATTATTATTCCGTTAGTCCCCGCTTTTTTGAACGCCAGCGCATAATCAATAAGGAACGCTGTTGTTTTTGCCAGCAAAGCATGTACCGAATCCGGCTCCAACATTAACGCAACCATGATTTCACTCATGCCGGAAAGCCTTCCCGCGAGGGAGTACGGGCCTATTATCCCGCCGAAAACAGGCCTGTTGTTTATATATTTCGAAGCAAGTTCCGCCGCCTGGATATAAACACCGGTTCTGGCCGTTCCCACCGGTGGTATTGTCAAACTGTTTATCTCATCAATACTATTAACTATATGTCCGGAAATTACCGGAGTCTCGGTTTCGGAAAACCGGACAGGGCTTCCGAATGCTTCCGCTTCGACGGATAAATCCATAACCATTACAGCCGCGGCAGAATTAAAAGCCGAACTTATTGCTTTTATGCATTCAAACTGGGCCTCGCCGTTTTTGACGATATCAATAACCTTCTTCTTTGCCAATTGTGCGCCCGGATAGGTTATCAGCGGCATAATGGCCCTTTTACTGCCGCTGCAAATATTATTAATCCATTCTTTCATGTTTCTGTGCATTAAAACTCATCTCCCGCGATGAATTAAACAATGCGGAAAGCCCTTGACAAATTGAGCCTGCATTGTTTATGTTAATTATAGTTCGTCCGGAAAAGACAGTAATGTATTCTTTTATGTTTTCTTGTAAATTTTTAATACCTTTACATGTAAAAAAATATATGATAAACTATTTCGGTATCTGGAATAACCTTTAGCTCGGTTTAACGGATAACTCCGGCCGGAAACTGGGTTAAAGGAGGTAATATTTGAAAGGAGTAAATAATATGACGAAAAAAACAAAACAGGAAATAATTGATGCTTACAAGCTGCATGAAAACGATACGGGTTCGCCTGAAGTGCAGATAGCGCTGTTGACCGAAAGAATAACCCATTTGACCGAGCATTTGAAAGTTCACAAAAAGGACCATCATTCAAGGAGAGGCCTTTTGAAAATGGTCGGGCAGAGAAGAGGGCTGCTGAATTACCTGATGAAGAAAGACATTAACCGTTACCGTGAAATTATTTCAAAACTTGATATCAGAAAATAAAAAAGCGGAGTATAATCCGCTATTTTTATTGGAAAGCGGTATATGGAACCGGTAAAACGGTATGATCCATATATAAATAAAATAACAATTACTGTGAAATAATGAATAAAGATTTGGTTTAAGCCGATAACATAAATAAATTCAAAAACTGTGGGCGAGGATTACAGAAGATCAGAGAAGAGTGTTCCGTAGATGTTTTGATGACGGTACATTCTTCCCTGACCTTTTGTCCCCGCTCACAGAATAAACAGTATACGAAAGGATGTTGATTGATGACAAAAACCTACTCAATTGATGTGGCGGGAAGAACACTGACAATTGAAATCGGTAAGTATGCGCAGCTTGCAAATGGTTCCGCGCTCGTGCGGTACGGTGATACCGTAGTTTTGTCGACCGCGACGATTTCTCCCGAACCGAGGGAAGGAATAGATTTTTTTCCGTTGAATGTAGATTATGAAGAAAAACTGTATTCTGTTGGGAAAATACCCGGGGGTTTCATTAAAAGAGAGGGAAAACCTTCCGAGAGCGCAATATTAACCGCAAGGGTTATCGACAGGCAGATACGGCCGAGGTTCCCTAAAGATCTTAGAAATGACGTGGCAATAGTTAATATGGTATTATCGGTCGAGCAGGATAATTCCCCGGAATTTGCCGCGATTATCGGAACAATCGTATCATTGTGCATTTCCGATATTCCTTTTAATGGCCCGATAGCAGGAATTATTCTTGGATATGTGGATGGCAAGGTTGTTATAAACCCGACTGCCGAGCAGCGTAAGAACAGTCGTATGTACGTCACTCTTTCCGCCGATAAGGAAAAAATTATAATGATTGAAGCAGGCGCAAATGAAATACCTGAGGATGAGATGCTTGAAGCGATAAAAATAGGGCATGAGCAGATAAAGCGGCTTATTGCTTTTATTGAGGAGATAGTCCGCGAAGTCGGAAAAGAAAAGATTACCTATACTCCGATAGTTGTGCCCGAAGAAATCCTTAACAGGGTGGAAAGCCTTTGCAGGGAAGAATTGACCGAAGCTTTAATGAATAACGACAAAACGGCCAGAGAGAAAAATGTTGCCGAAGTTTCCGCGAAAGTCCATGAAAAGCTGGATGCGGAATATCCCGATTCAATTCCGCTTATATCGGAAGCATTTTATAGCCTTCAGAAAAAGATAGTCCGCGAAAAATTATTATATGAACATAAGAGAGTCGATGGCAGAGGCTTGATGGATATACGGCCTTTGTACGCAGAAGTGGGCATACTGCCGCGGACGCACGGCTCCGGTCTTTTCCAGAGAGGCCAGACGCAGGTCCTTACGAATGTGACACTTGGCCCGATGGGGGATGTGCAGATGCTCGACGGTGTTGACGAAGAAGAAGAGAAACGGTATATGCACCATTACAATTTCCCCGCGTTCAGTGTTGGTGAAGCAAGGCCGAGCCGCGGCCCGGGAAGACGTGAAATAGGTCATGGGGCGCTGGCCGAAAGGGCGCTCGAACCTGTAATACCGAGCGAAGAGGAATTCCCGTATGCAATCCGGCTTGTTTCGGAAGTCCTGATGTCAAACGGTTCAACTTCCCAGGGAAGTGTATGCGCAAGCACTTTGGCGCTGATGGACGCAGGTGTTCCTATCAGGGAGCCTGTGGCGGGAATTTCAGCCGGTCTCGTTGTTGATGAAAAGAACCCCGATAATTTTGTTACTTTTATGGATATACAGGGTATTGAAGACTTTTTCGGGGATATGGATTTTAAAGTGGCCGGAACAAAGAACGGCATAACGGCGATACAGGTTGATATAAAAGTCGACGGGCTTACGTACGAAATGATCCGTCAGGCTTTTGAAATTACAAGGCAGGGCAGGCTGACAATTTTAAATGATGTGATCCTGAAGGTCATAGATAAACCGAGGCCTCATTTGTCGCCATATGCTCCTAAAATATTCACGACCACGATAGAGGTCGATAAGATACGCGACGTTATAGGCCCGGGCGGTAAGATAATCAACAGGATTATCTCCGAAACAGGTGTAAAAATAGATATAGAGGACGATGGAACGGTATTCGTTGCAACTTCTGACGAAGCCGCAGGCAAAAAGGCAATCTCGATGATCGAGGGAATAGCCGGTGATATTAAGGTTGGACAGCAGTTTACCGGTAAGGTAATGAGGATAATGAATTTTGGAGCTTTCGTCGAGTTTCTGCCCGGAAAAGAAGGAATGGTCCACATATCAAAGCTTTCGAAATCCCGTGTCAACAGGGTTGAAGACGTTGTCAAAGTCGGCGATGAAATACCGGTTAAGGTTATAGAAATCGACAAGCAGGGAAGGATAAACCTTTCTTTGAAAGACTGTATCGAATCCTGACGCGTATTATAACCGGCAACTCCGTTATACGGGGTTGCCTTGTTTTTTTGAATGGAGGAAAATATGGGCAAAAAGCTGAAAATATTATTTGTCTCCGCTGAAGTTGCGCCGTACGCAAAAACAGGAGGACTTGCTGATGTTGCAGGGTCGCTGCCGCAAAAACTGGTTGAGTTGGGTCATGACGTCCGCGTAGTTTTACCCTGCTATAAGGAAATCGATTATGAGATGGATTATGTAACGGATTTCCAGGTAGAACTCGATAAACGGAACGAGACCTGTATAGTAAAGCGGATAAAAAATGCCCCGGTGTTGACTTACACTCTTAATAACTATCATTATTACGGCAGGTGCGGTATATACTGCCACCATGACGACGGGGAGCGCTTCGCGTTTTTGAGCAAGGCGTCGCTGGAACTGATAAAGGCCATAGGATTCAAACCCGATATCCTGCACCTGAATGACTGGCATGCTGCGCCCGCGGCTTTATTGTTAAAAGAGCATTACAGGAAAAAAGACCCGTTTTATGAGGGTATTAAAACTCTGCTTACAATACACAATCTCGAGTATCAGGGCCATTTCGGGAAAGAAATACTGGATGTTCTGGGCCTGCCCGAATCATTCTTTGTGCCGGAAAGCGTCGAGTTTTACGGGATGTTCAATTTCCTGAAGGCAGGGGTTGTATATTCGGATAAAATTAATACGGTAAGCAGGACATATGCGCAGGAAATACTCACGCCGCAGTACGGTGAAAGGATGGAAGGCATACTGAAAACGAGGGAAAATGATCTGCACGGTATTGTTAACGGCATCAGCTATGAGGTTTTCAATCCCCTGACTGATCCGCTTATATATTTCCCGTTTAGCGAAGATAACCTGGCTGCGAAGACTAAAAACAAATATGCGCTGCAGAGGGAAATGGGGCTGCCTGAATCCGATGTTCCTCTTATTGGCGTAGTCCACCGCCTTGTCGACCAGAAAGGCCTTAATCTCGTGTGTGACTGTTTTGAACGGATAATCGAGCTCAATACGCAGTTTATCCTGTTGGGTTTGGGTGATCCGTTTTATGAGAATGCCTTTTTAAGGTTTATGGAAAGATACCCGGACAGGGTTTCGGTTAAGATTGCGTTTGACGAGAAATTGGCGCACAGGATTTACGCGGGCAGCGATATTTTCCTGATGCCGTCCGCGTTCGAGCCGTGCGGCCTCGGCCAAATGATAAGTCTACGGTACGGCACCATACCGGTTGTGCGTGAAACGGGAGGCTTGAAAGACACGATAACAGATGTTAATCATGACTTTGAAAACGGAAATGGATTCACTTTTAAGGATATGGATTCCGAAGCTTTTCTCGACGCTCTGGAAAGGGCCGTGCTGACATACCGGAATGAGCCCGGCACATGGCTTGAATTGGTCAGGAAAGGTATGAAAAGCGATTTTTCGTGGAATAAGGCCGCGAACGAATATGTCGCATTATATAATAAAATCCTTGAGGAGTGAGGTCATGAAAAAAAAGGAAAGGGTTCTGAAGATAATAGAGGAGTTAGGCACTCTTTATCCGATGGCCGGTTGTACCTTGAAATACAGCGATCCTCTTCAGCTTTTAATTGCAACCCAGCTTGCTGCACAGTGCACCGATGAAAGAGTGAACATAGTAACAGAATCATTGTTCAAAAAATACCGCACCGTTGAAGATTTCGCGGGAGCGGACATTAAAGAGCTTGAAGACGACATACGTTCCACGGGCTTTTATCACAACAAGGCGCGGAACATCATAGCGTGCTGTCAAAAAATTATCTCCGATTACGGAGGCAAAGTCCCCGATACGATGGAAAAACTGCTGACACTTCCCGGTGTCGGCAGAAAGACCGCAAACGTCGTACTGGGAAATGCGTTCGGAATTCCCGGTGTAGTTGTTGACACTCACGCGAAACGGCTTTCACGCCGCATCGGCCTGACACGCGAAGAAGATCCGGTAAAAATCGAATTTGATTTGATGAAAACAGTGCCGAAAGACAAATGGACCATCTTTTCTCATATGCTTGTCTTTCACGGCCGCACGGTATGCAAGGCGAGAAATCCCGGGTGCGGTTCATGCACAATAAGGCCGTATTGTGATTTTGGCAATAAAATTTTTGAAAAGTGACGTAATTGGAACAAATATTGCGTTATCTGGTTAAAACAGCTAAAATAATCATTAAGAAAAATTATAGTGCCGGAATAGCCCATACAGGATGGTTTTGAATACGGGCGTAGGTTTATTCCGGCTTGTAATATGATTTTTATTAATGGAGTGTATATCGGTTTGCCTGAAAAAAGCGGTGCTATTATGCAAAACGATGGCATTAACAGTCCAATATCCCGGGAACGCGAAGAAAACAAGTCTATAGGGCTTAATCCCGACGATCTTATTTTTGCGTTGGATATCGGTACGCGCACGGTAATCGGAATTGTCGGTGTTCCGCAGGGCGATGAATCCTTCCGCGTACTTGCGGCGGAAATTGCGGAACATGAAACACGGGCAATGATTGACGGGCAGATACATGATATAGAAAAAGTCAGCGATACCGCAAAGAAAATAAAAGATAGCCTTGAAAACAGGCTTGGGATAAAATTGACAAAGGTTTCGATAGCCGCGGCCGGGCGTGTGCTTTTGACATGCCAGGTAAAAGTGGAGAGAGATATTGAAGAAGACGCGGTTATTGATGAAAACATTGTCAGCGCTTTGAACATGGAAGGCATTCAAAAAGCGCAGCACCACCTCGAAACGGAAATACTGAAATCCGAAAGAAACCAGTTTTATTGTGTGGGTTATACAGTCGTAAACTATTATCTTGACGATTTTATCATCTCCGAATTGGTAGGGCATAAAGGGTTTAAAATAGGGGCGGACATGCTCGTCACTTTTTTGCCTCATATCGTTGTCGACAGCCTTTACGCCGTTATGGAAAGGATCGGCCTTGAAGTGGTAAACCTTACGCTTGAACCGATAGCGGCGATAAGTGTTGCGATACCTAAGGATTTAAGACTTCTTAACCTCGCATTGGTTGATGTCGGAGCGGGAACGTCCGATATTGCGATCACCAGGAACGGAACAGTATGCGCATACGCGATGGTTTCGATTGCCGGTGATGAAATAACCGAAGCCATAGCACAGCATTACCTCGTTGATTTTAACACTGCCGAACGTATAAAGGTTTCAATGAAGGGCGAAAATGCTCCGATAACATTTACCGATGTTTTGGATAATGAAGTTACGGTATCATATGAAGAAGTGCTTGAAGCAATCAAACCGGTAACGCGGCAGCTTGCAGAAAGCATAGCTGAAAAAATCATCGAATATAACGGCGGAAAACCTCCGAACGCTGTATTTCTTGTCGGCGGCGGCAGCCAGACCGAAGGTTTAAGCGAAATGCTGTCGGAACTTCTCGGTTTGCCTAAATCAAGGGTTGCGGTGCGAAACAGGAGTATTGCGAAAAACATTATATACGACGGTGATATTCTGACCGGGCCTGAGTGTATTACACCCTTTGGCATTATGGTAACGAGTTTTCAACAGCGCGGGCAGGATTTTTATTACGTTACGGTTAACGGTAAAAAGGTAAAGCTTTTCAATGCGCGCAGGATGACTGTTTCAGATGCCCTTGTCATTTTGAACTATACTCCGGAACAGTTAATTGCCAAGAGCGGAAAACCGTTGAAATTCATATTTAACGGGCAGCCAAAAACCATTAAAGGCGGTTTGGGAAGCCCGGCGAAAATAGAAGTTAACGGAAAGGCGGCAAACCTGGGTACGCATCTCCGAATCGGAGACAAAATAACAATAAAAAAGGCCGTGAACGGACGCGACGCAGTTCTTAGGGCAGGCGATTTGAGCGATACCGTGCCGTCGCTCAGCGTAAAAATAGGCGACGATAAGTACAATCTGCCTAATAAACTGTTCATAAACGGAGAACCGGTCAATCCTGATGCAAAGGTTAACGAGAATGATGATTTGCGGATATCCAGTTCTTACTCGGTTGAAGAAATAATTAATATTTTAAAAATAAATACCGATGAATATATAATACTGGTCGATGGAAAACAGGCGGCTGCAGATAAAAAAGTTAACGCATCCAATGATGTGCAGTGTGTCAAAAAGGAGAAGACGGAAGTCCAGGAATCCGGTGGTATATATAAGTATATCGAAAAACCAATGCAAACGGGAATAAAAGCTGCTCATCCATATGAGAAAGACAGCAGCGCCGGCGAAAAAGGGGAAGGCGGACAGGAAGGGTTTTACATTTCGGTAAACGGTAAACCCGTGTTTATTGCAAATTCCAATAAATATCATATGTTTATTGATATATTTAATTATATTGATTTTGACATATCCAGGCCTCAGGGCAGTATTGTATTGAAACTGAACGGTAAAGATGCAAGATTTACGGATCCGATAAAAGCAGGGGATATTATACAGATATATTGGGAGAAGTAAAAGTATTGAAATGAAAAAAGAATCGAAAATTGGAGACCAAAGGAATGCATTATTGGATAACCTTGGAAAGTATGAAGAAGTAATTTCCAACTTTCTGTGGGCAGTTATGCTGTTCTTGATAACCGCCGATACTTTGACGGGTTATGTTATAGGACATATGCCGTTCAAATGGAATGCCTTTTTTGTCCAGCTCGCGGTTTTTGTTTTTGTTATCACCATTTCTATATACAGAATGTTGAAATTACGGAAGGAACAATTAGGACCGGGTTTTGAATATACTCTGCTTAAAATATTTGATATTGTATTTGTTGTTATATTGTTAAGCACGATGAACTACGGCCATTATTTTTACTTTATCGTGCTTCTCCCAATCATAAGCATATGCGTTACGAGAGGTTTTTCAACTTCTCTTCCGTATTTGTTCATAGGTTTTGCAGTACAGGCGTCGTTATTTTTCCTGTCAAAGAACATTCCCGGCGTATTGGGAGAATACGAAGCCAACGGTTATAATCCGGCTTTCTTTATTCTTATCGTAAGTGTATACATAGCATCGATGCTGTTTTTAAGACTGCTCGGCGTATTTTATAAACAATTCAGGCAAAGCGAACAGGATAACCAGAATCTTGTCGCCCAGCTTGGACGAAAATATGCCCAGCTCGAACAGGCAAGAATCGAAAAACAGGAACAGTTTGAAAAGCTGAAGGAGATTAATATTCAGCTGGAGGATACAAACAAGAAATTAACTTCAAGCCTTGCCGAGTTTTTTACATTGCAGCAGATATCCCAGGCTATCAGTTCAATATTCGATATGAATGAACTGCTGCAGTTTGTAAATGATGTAATAATCGGCGTTATGGGAGTGAGCACTTCAAACATAGCTCTTTACGGCAACAATGGGGAACGGTTGAAGGTACAGGTTTCCAATATACGGAATAAACGCGACCTTGCTATATTAACCGACAATATAAACAGCCCCGCACTGAAGGATGCTATCGAGGAAGGACGGACAATTATTAACAACGCCGTTAATCCCGACGAATTTGATTTTACGAGGGGAAGAAATGTAAAGTCATTTTTGTGCGCTCCGTTGAAGGTAAAGGATAAAACGCACGGTCTTGTGCTGATCGAACACAGCATACCCGATGCTTTTGATGATGATAATGTAAGGCTTCTTGAGATTATCACGCAGCAGGTTAGTATTGCGATAGATAATGCGAGCCTGTACGAACAGCTCCAGGAGTACGCCAATACGGACGGGCTTACGCAGGTTTATAACAGGATTTACTTCCAGAAACGCCTGAAAGAAGAACTTGAGCGCGCCGAAGAGAAAGGTTACGAAGTATCTGTTATTTTGTACGATATTGATGATTTCAAGATGTTTAATGATTCTTACGGGCATCTTTTCGGGGATGTTATATTAAAATCGATAGCGCAAACGGTGAAAGAGTCCGTTAGAAAAGACGATGTGGTTGCGAGGTTCGGAGGAGAGGAATTTATTATTCTGTTGTCCCATACCGGAACGGAAAAAGCTTATGAAAAAGCCGAGGAACTGAGAAAACAAATAGCTTCTCTGACCATTGAAGACAATAATGTTACCGCTTCGGTAACCGTAAGCATGGGGATTTCCACTTTCCCGGCATTGGCCGATACCGATGCGTCTCTTATAAGCAGCGCGGATCGTGCATTGTACGAAGCAAAAAGAAGCGGTAAAAATTGCGTCAGGATAGCCTCCTGCTCAAGAAGCAAATAACCGGGCAGTCAAATAAAACTTATTTCAGGCAATACGGCGGCCTTTTTTATTCTAAGAGATTTAAACATCCGCTTAAAAATTCTTTTATACTGGGGTTTGTAATCGGCAGCCATAACAAACATTGAAAAACGGTACATTTCGTTTCCGTTTTCGAGAAAAGCTTCAAGCCCTTTTATATCGTTTTTTGTGTCCATAAAGACATATTCCCACATAAATCCGTTAAGATCCTGGACCTTGATAGCCGATTCGCTGAAATTAATGAAAGTCATTGAGGAGTATTTCTTTGATTCATTTAAAAACTCTTCTAAACTCCGGTCCAGTTTCCACACCTGAAAAAAACCGTGTACTTTATTGTTTGCATGATGGAAATTCATATGAACTCTGATTTCCTGGCCGAGGCCAATAATTTCATCGAGCCTTAATGCGTCAGGGTACTGAAAAGTTATTTCCGACATATCGTACTGCCGTACGGTCGCTGTCTTCCATTTGTCCTCAAAACGCAGGCCGGTTTCGATTATCGGTGAGTCCTCTTTCGATGACATGTATATGTCCGACATCTTTGTGGAATTCGGAAGGATCAACGAAATACGGCGCGCTATTACAATCTCCGTTTCGGGCAGAATGTGCCGGATAATAACGGCCAATGTGTATGCCAGTACAAAGAAAATGAATATGACGGTAATCAACAGATATTTTTTGCGTGTCAACACGAGGATATGCATTATTAAACCTCACATGCACCGGAAACACGGTATTTTAGTCTCTTATTAATTTATATGCCTGAAAAGGATAATAAAGAATAAAAGCCGGCGATTATATTGCCGCCGGCTTATTCCATATACTAAACTACTGTTGTTCCAACACCGAATCTTTATTTTCGTCAATAAATTCCTTAATATCGTTTTCCTCGTCGGGCGAAAGTACATTTTCCAGGTCAAGCATTAGAATGAGCTTCTCACCGACTTTTGCAACCCCCGACAAAAAGCGTCTCTCGAAACCGGTAATAGACGGCGGGGTATCCTCTATATCTTCATCAGGCACTTTTACTATTTCAGATACCATGTCAACTGTGAAACCAACAAGAAAATCTTTATAGCTAACAACAATTATCTTGCTGTTTTCATCAAAATCCTTGTCAGGCATTCCCAGGCGTTTCCGTAAATTGAAAACCGTCAGTACTTTGCCCCTAAGGTTAATGAGCCCTTCAATGAAAGGAGGAGTAGTAGGAACCTTAAAAAATTCCTGCAATTTGTTGATTTCACGTACCTGTCTGATATCAACACCGAATTCTTCATCCCCAACCCTGAACTTGACAAATTGACGGATTGCCATGGTATAACCCCCTATTACTGTGTTCTGTGTAAAACAATACCACTATACATTTACCATTTTATCAATAACATAAACAAGAAGCAATAACGAATAATCCGGCAATAGCGTCAATTTTGTCGCTGTCCGGGCATAAATGACATTGTGCAGTGACAGAAACAAGATCTTTTTGTTTCCATACACTGCACAGTATCTGCAGCACAAAACAGAATTATCCGAAAAGCAGCCTACGATCGATAGCTGCTGTTTATTTTTACGTAATCATACGAGAGATCGCAAGTCCACATAGTATCGGAAGCAGTGCCCATTTTCAAATCAGCGGTAATTAATATCTCATTCCTGCTTAATATTTCAGCGGCTTTTTCTTCGTCAAAAACGAGACCTGTACCGTCTTTGCACACCTGCAAATCCCCGAGCCAGATATCAACCGTTTCGGGATTGAACGACGCTCCCGAATACCCCATGGCATTTATGATTCTTCCCCAGTTTGCATCCTGGCCGAATATTGCCGTTTTCACAAGCAGCGATTTGGAAATGGTATTTGCAATAACATGCGCGGTATTGTCATCCGGGGCATTGATTACGCGGATTTCAATCAATTTCGTGGCGCCTTCTCCATCCTTCGCGATCAATTTTGCCAGGTAAATTGCGGCTTTTTCGAGTTCTTCGGCAAAAATCCTGAAATCATCATTTTCATGCTCTATTGCAGGGTTTTCGGCTTTCCCGTTTGCAAGCATCAAAACCATATCGCACTCGCTTGTATCACCATCTATCGAAACCCTGTTGAATGATTTGTTTACTGCGCGGGATAAAGCTTTTTGAAGCATAACACCGGATATCGCTGCATCGGTAAGGAAAACCACTATAAGCGTTGCCATATCGGGATGGATCATTCCGGAGCCCTTAGCCATTCCATATATCGTCGCGGTCTTGCCGGAAAGGTTTATATCAACCGATATTTCTTTTTTTATCGTGTCCGTTGTCATAATTGCGCTTGCGGCGTCAGAAGCGCCGTCCGCGGATAACTGCCCATACGCTTTGTTTATTCCCGCTTTTATATTCTCTGTTGGAAGGCGGAAACCGATTACGCCCGTTGAACCGAGTAAAACTTCGTTTTTATCGCAGCCAACGATCTTTGCGGTGTAATCCGCAATTAATTCCGCATCGGCATCACCTGCAGGACCAACGCAGGCATTCGCGTTACCGCTGTTTATCGTTATTGCCCTGATGGGGCTGCCATTAACATGCTGCATTGTCCATTTCAGAGAGTGGCCCTTTACAATGTTTTTTGTATATACGCCGGCTGCCTGCGCGGGTATATCGGACACAATCAAAGCCAGATCCCTGTTGCCGTTTTTCTTTATTCCGCAGTGTACTCCTGAAGCTTTAAAGCCAAGCGGGAGTTTAAATTTTTTATCAGACATACGAAAAACCTCCGACGCAGTTGGATTATGGCAAGCGTAATAACGCCTGCCGGCATTTTTCTGCCATGTTTTACAAACAGTATAAATTACGCCGGATAATAAATCAAGTATAAAACAGCATGTCGCCCGTCGTCACCGAAAGCACCCGAACCACCTGCTGGGTTTCGGCATAGTTCTCACGGGCTACTCGGAAGAACTATTGTACAATAGTTCATAAGCAGAAATCTGACGTTATTCCCGCGGGTCCTGGCTCGGGTGTTTATAACGGATTTTGGCGTGCGTTGACAAAGCCGGTGCATTCGGTTAATATTGACATGAAATTTGTTTATAGCCTGTAATGGCGCTTCCGGGGAGGTTTTTATGAAAGATTACCTTAGCATGGCTAAAGAATCCGCCGAATACCTGAAATCAAAAATCGGGAAAACACCTCTTGTTTCCATTGTGCTTGGTTCAGGCCTTGGCAATCTTGCGAAAAGCATTTCGGATAAAAAAGAAATTCATTACGAGCAGATACCGAATTTCCCGAAAACGACGGTTCCGGGACATGACGGAATGCTGATTTGCGGTGAACTTTGCGGTCGAAGCGTTATTGCTATGAAGGGGCGCTTCCACTATTACGAGGGATGGAGCATGCAGGAAGTTATCTTCCCGCTGCGCGTTTTCAAGCTCCTTGGCATAAACAACCTTATACTGACAAATGCGGCCGGTGCTGTCAACACCGGGTTCAAGCCCGGGGACCTGATGCTTATAACGGACCATATAGGATTTTTTGCGGAAAACCCGCTTCGCGGACCAAATATTGATGAATTCGGGCCAAGGTTCCCCGATATGACCTATGTTTACGATCGGAATCTTATCGAATTAGCGTTATCATGCGCGAATAAACTCAACTGTGAAATAAAACAGGGTGTATATGGTTATACTAAAGGCCCGTCCTTTGAAACTCCGGCAGAGATTAAAGCTCTTCGCGCTCTCGGAGCGGATGCGGTCGGCATGTCAACCGTTCCTGAAGCCATTGCGGCAAGACATATGGGAATGAGAATACTGGGAATCTCGTGCATGACGAATATGGCTGCGGGAGTGACAGATAAGACGCTGACTCACGAAGAAGTCATTGAAACAGGAAAAATGGTTGAGAAAAAGTTTGAAGCGCTAATCAAAGAAATAATAAGAAACTGGCCTTAATTTACCGTGCGTAATTGCTTCAGGGAATATGAAGATACGTAAACTGAAAATAAATAAGCGATAACTGAACATGATTGCTTTTAGCCTTGAAAATAAAAAAACCGGGTGATATAATTAAGAAAGTTTATAAAGGCAAATATTATTATTGGGAGTAGAAAATGGATAGTGTAATACGCGATATTAACCTTGCTCCGTCAGGAAGGCAGAAAATTGAATGGGTAAAAAGGAATATGCCTATATTGACGAAAATAGAGGAAGAGTTTAAGCAAAAACGTCCGTTTGACGGTATAAAGATATCAATGTCAATTCATCTCGAGGCAAAAACGGCATATCTTTCGGAAGTTCTTGCTGCAGGAGGCGCGGAAGTTGCGGTCACCGGAAGTAATCCGCTTTCGACGCAGGATGATGTGGCGGCAGCTCTGGCCGCGGAAGGCATTAAAGTCTATTCCTGGTACGGCGCGACGGAATCCGAATACAACAACCACATAGATCTCACACTGGAACACGGTCCTCACATTATTATTGACGATGGAGGCGATCTCGTACATTCCCTTCACACGCGGAAAAGAAACCTTTTATCCGGAGTTTACGGCGGATGCGAGGAAACCACAACGGGAATAATGCGCTTAAAGTCAATGGAGAAAAACGGCGTATTGATGATACCGATGATGGCTGTCAACAACGCGATGTGCAAACATCTTTTTGACAACAGGTATGGTACGGGTCAGTCGGTTTGGGACGGAATAAACAGAACGACAAACCTTATAGTGGCAGGCAAAACCGTAGTGGTAGCAGGATACGGATGGTGCGGAAAAGGTGTTGCGATGAGGGCAAAAGGACTCGGCGCGAAAGTTATAGTAACGGAAGTCGATCCCGTGAAAGCGATTGAAGCAGTTATGGACGGTTTCACGGTAATGACAATGGACGAGGCTTCAGAAATCGGCGATTTGTTTATTACGGTTACAGGCTGTGAAAAAGTGATTGTAAAAAGGCATTTCAGGAAAATGAAAGACGGGGCTGTGTTATGCAACGCGGGACATTTCAATGTTGAAATCTGGCTTCCCGATCTCGAGGAGATTTCAAGAAACATATCCGAGGCGAGAAAGAACATCAAATGCTATACACTCGAAGATGGGCGCAATCTTTATGTGCTCGGGGAAGGAAGACTCGTTAACCTTGCATGCGGCGACGGGCATCCCGCTGAAATTATGGATATGAGTTTCGCGGTACAGGCGTATGCGAGCGTTTATATTCTTGAAAACCGGAATGCATTAAGACCGGGGGTGTTTGAAATCCCGGAACATATAGATAAAAAAATAGCGCATCTTAAGCTTGAAAGTCTCGGAATAAAGATTGACAGGCTTACCGAAGAACAAGAGCGCTATATAAACGGCTGGAGCTCATAAAAAAAGCCGGACCGAAAGAAAAGGTTTACGCCTAAACATCGTATATGTAAGTTCCCGGAGGGTCAAATGGAAAAAGAAATACTTAATATGGAGGAAGCGGCCAATCTTTTTGGAGTGAGCATAAAGACATTTATAAAGCTGCTGAAGGAAGAAAATGTTCCTGCGAGAAAAATAGGCAGGGAATGGCGCTTTTCAAAAGGAGCGCTTATTGACTGGCTGTCTCGCGGCAGCTCAAAAGATTATTCTTCGAGCGAGCAGGACACCCGTCAGTATTTTGAACAGGTAGCCGGGAAATGGGAAGAAATAAGCAGCCAATACTATGACAATTCAATAATCAATAAAATCATAGATTCCGGTTTCCTTAAAGAAAACATGACCGTTCTTGATTATGGCGCAGGCGACGGTTTTATTTCAAGGGGAATTGCGTCTTATGTAAGAAGAGTGATTGCAATCGACACATCGGGCTCAATGCTTAACGAACTTGAGCGAAAGGCAAAGTCCCAGGGGATTACAAATATACTGACATTTGAATGTGACGTAAACGAAGTGCCGCTGCGCAGCGCGTCAGTCGATTTGGTTTGCGCGTCGATGATCCTGCACCATATTGAAGATCCAAGTGCGTTGATTGAAGAATTCCACCGGGTATTAAGACCGGAAGGCATTCTTTTTATCGCGGATTTTCTTCCTTATGACGATGAGGCGTTTAAAAATAATATGCATGACTTCCATATGGGCCTGGAGCCTGCTGTGCTTGAGAAATGGCTTGTTGATGCCGGATTTTGCAGTATTACGATAGAAAAAATGTCCAGTAAGCAGGACAAGAACATATTCGTATTGGCCGCAAACAAGGTGTATGCGGAATGATATGGGTTTTAGCCGGTTTTACTGTCTGTATCGCCTCATTATATTTATATGTAAAAATCAAGTCAAACAGCAAACGGGACCATGATGTCAACATGGATAATATCAATACTGCCGACGGGAACGTAAGTGTTTTCATGGATAAAAAAGGGAATATAGATATTATTCCGTTTTCGCTGGACAGGCTGAAGAGGGGAAAAGCTTCTGAATACCCGCTTTCCCTGAAAAACCCATATACAGCTGCCGAACTTGGGGCATATGTCCGAAAAGGCCTTTCGCTGTCGTCAGGCGGCAGGATGCTCGAAAGCGAAGAATTAATGAAGAGTCTTGGTTTTTATGCCTGGAAGGACTATTCAGCCGGGAAAAAGAGTGTGTCGGTAATATGCAATGACGCCGGGATTGTGCTGAATTCGACAGTAAGGCACACGGACGGTTCGTATTCGTTCCGGTACAGCGGATACGAAAAAACACTTCCTAAAAACACTTCGGACGAGTTATTGGGTAAAGAGGTTCTTGAATTAATGAAAGTTTCCGGATAGCAAAAATCATATACTTGAACTAATAGTAATTCAACTTAAAAAAACTTGAACTTCCCTGCAGAATTGCTCATAATCCTCATACTGCAGTTCATGGCCGCAGTTTTTGAATTCAATGATTTTGGATGTGCCGATAAGCCTGTTAAGCTGATAAGAATTGCTTTTTGGGACAATCCTGTCTTTTTCTGAAAACAGGATAAGTACAGGTATATTGATTTGTTTAAGGCCTTCTCTGAATTTATCGAGAAGCCTTTTACTTATTCCCTGAAGGGAGATATTTGACCGGATTATTGAAAACATCGCTTTTAAGTTTCCCGGCGTGCTTATATAAATGTACGAAAAATGTTCAAATTCGGGAGTAATCCGGTTTTTCTTGTGAAAGCTTCTTTTTGACATAAGCCTGACTATAAAAAACGGCACCTTTTTTATCAAATGCGGAATGAAGGAGAATGAAGCAAGCCTTATATATAAAGGTATCCTTTCAAAAACGCTGTTTATGATAACAAGCCGTTCTACGATTTCCGGCCAGCGTAAGATGAAATTCAGGCAGATGGAGCCGCCTAAAGAGTGCCCCGCAAGATATATCTTTTCTGAAGTAAAGGACTGTATAAAACTTCTCAGGCAGCAGGCCAAATTATCAATGGTATATTCAATGTCAGGTTTTCCGCTTAAACCGTGACCGGGCAGGTCAAGCGCTATGACATGGTATTTTTCCGAAAGAACTTTCATTGCCGGTTCCCATTCTTCCAAAAAACCGGCGATTCCGTGCACAAGAAATAATAACGGCCCGTTTCCGGCTTCCCGGTAACGTATCTGGCATCCGTTTATATTTTTCATTTTATCGGCTCTCGAAGTCATTTAAGATGTTTTCCTCCAAAACAATATTGTATCAGCGGAAGAACCTGTGTTTAAATTTCAGTGTTTCCCGGTTAACTTCATTTTATCATTTCTAAAACAAAACTAAAACGGTAACACTAAATTACAGAAACTCCCTAAGCAAAGCCGCGTACCTGCCGGAACGCGGCAGCAATGCCTCGACCCGCGCATCAAGCAGAGAAAATGCGCAACTTAAGTTTGTACATAAGAGTGGTATCTGATAAAATAGGTTTTGTCGAAATATTGGTAATCATTAAGCAATCGTTAAGCGCTCTTTACCGGAAGCTGCGAATTCTATTGGCTGGATGTGATTTAGTGGACGTAAAAACAATTATAAAACTGTTTTCCGTTTTCTTTAAAATAGGAGCTTTTACTTTCGGCGGAGGATATGCAATACTTCCTGTCATACAAAAGGAAGTAGTGGATAAAAATAAATGGCTTACCGAAGAGGAAGTCCTTGATGTATTTGCGGTATCACAGTCGATACCGGGGGTTATTTCAATAAATTCCGCTATTTATATAGGAAGAAAGGTCGCAGGAATTCCCGGTGCCGTTTCTTCGGGATTGGGAATGATACTGCCGTCTTTTATAGTTATTCTTGCAATTGCTCCGCTGATTATAAATCTTAGGGATAACGAAATTGTCGGCAGCTTTTTTAACGGTATAAGAGCATCGGCATCCGCTCTGATTCTGCTCGCCGCGATAAAAATGTCAAAAAGCGCGATACGTGAAAAATGGGGAATAGCTGTTGCGGCCGCGTCGTTTGTATTGGTCGTGTTTTTTGATGTTCATGCGGTTTGGGTGATTATCGGCGGAGCGGCAGCCGGAATTGCGTATGGTTTGTTCGATAAAAGAAAGAGGTCTTGCAAGTGAAACTGCTGTTAACTTTATTTTTGACATTTTTCAAAATAGGCATATTCAGTTACGGGGGCGGCTATGTCATGCTTCCGATGATATATCAGGAACTGGAGAAGTTTGGGCTTACTATGCAGGAATTCTCCGACGTCGTGGCGATATCCCAAATGACACCCGGCCCAATAGCAGTAAACGCGGCGACATATATCGGGTATAAATCCGCGGGTTTCACCGGCGCTTTTTTTGCGACGCTTGGAATATCACTTCCGTCATTTATACTGATTATGATTATAGCGTCCGTAATTGTAAAATTTAAGTCCAGCAGCGTTATTAGTTACGCGTTCAAAGGAATCAGACCGGCAACTGTAGGTATGATTGCCTCGGCCGTTGTTTTTTTCGCAAATACGTCAATAATCGATTTGTCTTTGATAGAAGAGGGATTCGGTAAAATATTCAATATCGGCCCTATCATTATATTTGCACTGACAATAATCGCGTCAAAGCTGACAAAACTCGATCCGATAACTCTGACAATTACAGGCGGGATACTTGGAATTATTTTCATGCAGTTCGGACTTTGAGACCGCCTATTATTTTCCTGTTAATGGAATAAATTAACATATTTATTGTAACGGTATTGTCTTTTTTTTGTTATTTTTTTAACCGAAATTTAAATACTGTTATATACTCATTTTCCGGTGCACATGGTAAAATAATCATAAAAGAACAAGCAGTTCGGGTCAGCAAATAACTTTTCAAAAAGGAACTTATTATGGAAAAACTCGTCAATATTTTAGGCTGATACTAATGATAAGTGTTACGGAGGTTGGCTTCATGAGATTAAAAAGACATGTTTTAGTTATTACCGCATTTCTTTTGTTCATTTCAGTTACGATTATGCCTGTCCGGGCAGCCGTTGAGGATATGTTTGAACAGAAACCGGCTGAGGATGCTGTTGAACCAACACCGGCTGTTAATGAAGAAGCAGAACCAACGCCGGTTGTTGAGGAAGAGATTGAACAAACACCGGTTGAGGAAGAAAACAAACCACCAATTATTGAAGTTATATATCAAACAGTTGAAAGCAAAACGATTACATCGGGGGTTATGCTCGATATCATTAACCGCTTTACGGAGTTCGGATGGCAGAAAATATACGTTATGAAGGCTGATCTGAAGGATCCTTATGTACATATTGACGCTTTGGCAAGCGGAGAAACAATACAGAAACCGATGACAATGACTGATCACATGCTTGAATGGGGAGCAATAGCGGGAGTTAACGGAAGCTTTTTTCTTGCTTCTGAACAGCCCGGCAACCAGAATTTGATCGGTCCGATGATACAATCGCAGGATCTGAAAACAGCCGATGCCAGTTTTAACAGCACCAGTGACAGCATGGCAACATTTGCGATTGACAAGGATAAGAAGACAATTTTCAGCTACTGGAAAACTGATATTTCGCTTTATGCCCCGAACGGCGAGAAAATAAAAGTGACCCGCTATAATGAGCCTTTCTGGAACTATGAGGATTTCACGGTTATTGACAGAAAATGGCGCACGATGTCGGTTGGGACGCAGAACGGGTATTATCATGATATTATAGAAATGGTCGTAGAAGACGGGCTGGTGAAGGAGATCCGGCAGAGCATGCCGTCGACCGAAATTCCCGTGAACGGCTATGTCGTTATAACAAGAAAAGCAAATGGGAATCGAATTCTTGACAACTTTAAGGTTGGAGATCCGGTCATATTCGACATAACTACAACGCCTGACTGGAAAGAATTGCAGATGGCTGTAACAGGCGGGGCCATGCTCGTGGTTAACGGAGTTATTCCGGAAACTTTTTCGCATACGGTTAACGGGAGGCACCCGAGGACCGCGGTCGGCAGCAGCAAGGACGGCAAAACTTTATTTATGGTTGCGGTTGACGGAAGACAATCCCACAGCATCGGCATGACAATGGAGGAACTCGCGCATTTCATGAGGGAAATAGGTGCTTACAATGCCCTGGCGATGGATGGGGGCGGCTCTACAACCCTCGCGGCAAGGGAACCGGGAACTACTAATATTGTTGTTCAAAACAGCCCGAGCGACGGAGTGCAAAGAAGAATTCCGAACGGAATCGGTGTTTTTTCACTCGCACCGCCTTCCCCATTGGCCGGACTTTATATTGAAACGGCCGATACGAATATTTTTGTGAATACGACAAGGTCCTTTACGGTAAAAGGTTATGATCAGTATTTTAACCCGGTTATGATAAATCCTGAAGAGGTAACATGGCGAATTGAAGGAGTGGAAGGCAGTTTTAAAGGCAATGTTTTAAAGCCTTCCACCGCCGGTCAGGGAAAGGTTATCGCGACTGTCGGCGATGTTTCAGCCGAACTGCCCGTCCAGGTATTTGGGGAAGTTGCAAAGCTGACGCTTAACCATAAAAATTTAACGCTTATATCAAAAGAACGCAGTAGCTTCACCGTTACAGGAACTAACAGAGCCGGTGAAAAAGCTGTTATTGAGCCCTATGATATATCATGGAAAACAACGGGAGATATCGGGTTCTTTTCATACAATACATTCGTATCGACGAATCCGGGTTACGGGTACATCCGCGCATCGGTTGGCGACGTGAGTGCATACTGCGCTGTTACGGTTCTGCCGACGCAAAGTATACTGGTTGATAATTTCGAAAAACAGAATGCCGCATTTTTATCGTATCCTTCAACAGTCGCCGGTTCTTACGCTATTTCAGGCGAGCAAAAGCACAGCGGAAAATACTCCGGTAAGCTGTCATATGTTTTTGAGGAAGCGGAGACGAACAGGGCTGTTTATGCCGAACTGTCGAACGGCGGAATTTCTCTTCCGGAAAACGCTATCCGAATCGGAATCTGGGTTTACAATGAACGTGAAAATTCCAACTGGCTGCGAATGGAAGTCAGGGACAAAAACAACAAAATATACAGGCTCGGAGATCTTACAAAACTCGACTGGAAAGGATGGCGTTACGTTGAAATACCTTTGAACGGTGTGCCTCTGCCGGCTAAGCTGACGCGTATTTATCTCGTGCAGGTTAATCCTGTTACTGAAATCGGATCTGTATATTTCGATGATTTAAGCATAATCACGGTTGAACGTGGAAAAATGACACAGGATACGAAAATAAAGCAGCGGGATACAATAGTGATACATAGTTTCGAGGAAGACAACATCAGCTTTTTATCATATCCTTCCTGGGTCCCTGGGGGTGTTGAAATAAGCAGTGAATATTCGAATACGGGTTTATCGAGTGCACGTTTGGATTATGTTTTTAAAGAAGCGCCTGAAACGCAGGCAGCATATTTAATGCTTGGTGAAAATGGTATCAGCATCCCCAATGGGACCGAAACAATCGGTTTATGGGCTTACAGCCGTAACTTTACAAAAAGCTGGTTGAGGGCCGAGGTATTCGATGCAAATGGTCAAAAACATTACGTTATGTTTTCCGAGGGGATCAACTGGACAGGATGGAAGTATGTGGAGGGCAATGTATCCCATATTCCGAAACCTGCCCGTGTTACAAGGCTGTACGTAGTAAATCCGAAACCGTTAAATGAGGAAGGGCATATTTATCTCGACGATTTGCAGATTAACGTAAAGACCGACAGGGTGGAGGACTTCCGCAGTCTTCCTAAGGATACGGTGCCTGCCGATCCCAAAAACCAGGCCGTAACTTACGAGAAGGGAGAATATAATTACAGGTTCTCGGTATTTGGCGAAGACAGGGAGCCTTCCAACGATGTAGAGCGGTACCTTACCGATTTTCTGGCTGATAAAATAAACAAGTATATAGAAATCGGCACCTTTGTCGGAAAAGGTCAGCACAGCGTGACGGGCATGGTTAAAAACCCCACGCTTGCAACAGGCAAGGGTTTCCGCTCCATCGATATGCTTGGTTCGAGATTCATCCAGCTTGACACGAGTTCGAAAAGCATAAGGCTCTCAGCGCCCGGGCAGTGGAAATGGCTGCTGGAGCAATTGGATTCGTTTGAAGGACAGAACGTATTTCTGTTCCTCGAGAGTTCTCCGGATAACTTCAGTGATAAAAAAGAAGCCGAACTTTTTAAGGATATATTGAGCAATTACGCAAAGAGCAAATTCAATAACGTATGGGTTTTCTTCAAAGGCAGTGAAAACAGTGTAGAACTTGACAGGAATGTAAGGTATTTCTCATCAGCCGGGTTTGATGTCGAGGGATTGTCAGCCGGCAATAAGGCCGTTGCGAAATATATCCTTGTCACGATAATGGGAGATCAGGTAACTTACCAGTACAAACCGATTGAATAGCGTAAAAACAGGGAAATGGTTCTTTTGAACCATTTCCCTGTTTTATTTTGTTTTTATAAGCTCATAATGGGCGCCGTCGATAATTTTCGTTCCTTCGCATATAATTTCAATCGATTCAATCGAATACTTGTTGTCCAGAGCTTTTTTGGCCAAAAGCGCGTATTTGTAAATCTCACCAAGGCTGTTGACGCTCGTTTCGGTGTTTTTCTTCACGATTTCATATACTTTGCCCGTTTTTGACAGGTTTTTAAGTGTAACATGCTGTTCGTAAAACGCCTTCAAAAAAGCAATCGTGTTTTCTGATCGGGTATACTGGACAAAACGCCCGTCCCGCGTGTATCCCTGTCTGAATCTTACGAATCCTTCCGCCTTGGTTCCGTCAAGTCTTTGAATTCCGGGCTCCAAATGTATATAAAGGTTTTGAACAGGATCTTCATAGTGCATATAATACGGGACATCAATCACAACTCCTCCGAAGTAGTCTACGAGTTCCCGAAAACCGTCGGTTTTAACCATTATATAGTCATCTATGTTTATTCCGAACACTTCGTTGATGATATCGGTAAGAAAATTCATATCGCTTTTGCCCGGAAATCTCTCTTTTTCCGGCTTATATTTTATTTTCCTGCCAAAAGCGGCTGCTGCGTTTAATTTCCTGTTTCCTTTTTCTTTGTAAAATTCATAAGCTTTTTCCTTTAACGTTTTTATAAGATCATCGGTATAATCAATGTATATGTCCCTTGGCAAATCAATCAGGCTTATTGTGTTGTCTTTTTCATTCAGGCTTACAATAACCATAGTGTCAAAGTTCGAATAAGTCGGGTCAAGGCCAACAAGAAGTATATTTACATTCGATTTCGGCGATAACTCCGTATAGTATTTCTGACCGTTTGTTATACCGGTATGATGTGTTTGCCTGTTTTTATCTTCCATTTCAACAGACTCTGTCGGTATTGGAATAACTGACGGATAACCCGTCATATCGGCTGCAATTTTTTTATTGTTTGCTTTTTTACTGATTGCCGCGCTTATCATTGAATAGCAGATTGTACCCGAAATTAAAACCATTACAATTGTAAAAACAAGAAAAATTTTTTTTGCCATAACACCGCGCTCCGGATTCTTTTCTTTTTTTATTCTTTTCAAAAATGATTGTTTTAGTATGGCTAATTAAGGAAACATAAAGATAGGCACAAATCAAAGATAAAAAGACAAGCCCTCGTTCGTTTCCACGCTGAGTGAGGGCTCGTCTTTTTACATTTTATTTCAATTTTTATATAACCGATATTACTGCGGTTGTTTCACCCAGTCCCTCCGAGCTTACTTTCAGAATCACCTTGCCCGGTTCGGTACCTGTTCTGATCACAGCCTGGCATCTGCCAAGATATGTTGTGAATTCTCCAGTTGTGTAGTTTTCTGTTGTTATAGGCCTTGCCGAACCAAAGGCCAAAAGCTGGCCGGCTCCTGAAACTTCCGCCTTAATTAGCCTGTCGTTAAAAGGTACGCGTTTTCCTTCGTTGTCTGCTGTAATGACGGTTGCATAGATAAGTGACTGTCCGTCGGCGTTAGCCTCCAATCTGTCAAGTTCAATGATAAGCTTTGAAGCTTCACCTGCGGTTGTAAGTTCGTATTCGGAAACCTTTTTGCCTCTGTTGTCATAGCTTATGGCTTTTATTGTGCCTGGTTCATATTTTATATGAAATGTCGCAACAAAGTCTTTTTCTTCCCCCACCGGTTGCCTGCCATATGACGTGCCGTTCAAAATTAGCTCTACTTCATAGCCTCTTGAAAAGACATCAACCCTTACCGGAGAGCCTTCAAAGCCGTTCCATGTCCATTCGCTTGCACCGTCAGGAAATCCCCATGGACTGATTATTTCCTTCTTCCCGTAGTTATTTGGGTTGTGAACGAAGATGTAGGTCTCATCGGAACCCCAGACAATTTTTCTAAGATGAAGCTGTGCCCTGTCATCTCCGCATAAATCAAAATCACCGCAGTTTGCTGTTCTCCATGGGAATTTAACTTCCGGCAGTTCACCCTGGGAATCGTGTGAAACATATGATGCCATGCCTATCCCTGCTTCGCCGATATAGTCCATGCTTGTCCATGTAAAATCGCCGATGACATACGGACATTCTTCGACAAGCTTCCATACGGTTGCTATGTTTTTCGGAAAACTCTCCGTACCAACTATTATCCTGTTCGGATATTTTTCATGATCCGATTTATAACGTCCGTCATAATAATTGTACCCTACTACATCAAGCGGGGCGACAAAAGGCTCCGTCCTTTCGGCAAATATCGTATCTCCATAAGGCACTAACGCATTTTGCATATTTGTTGTCCCGAGTTTTTTATTTTCGACAATTTGCTGCCACGATTTAAATACCTTTTCCATTTCACTGTCTTCCAACCCGTTATGCGGTCCGCATACGGCACCCGTTACAGGCCTGGTTCCGTCAAGCTTCCGGATATGCTCCGCCGCATCGGCAGACAGCGCATAACCTTCCGACAAGCCAAAACGTTCCTGTACTTCATTGAATATTGACCATAACACAATACATGGGTGGCTGCGATCCCTTGTTACAAACTGTTCAATGTCATATTTCCAATGTGTCTCAAAATATGCATGGTAGTCATTCGGGTTACCCGACATCCTGAACATGTCGAAAGCCTCGTTGATAACCATTATCCCTAATCTGTCGCAAGCTTCCAGGAAGTCGCGGGAAGGCGGGTTATGCGCGCAGCGTATCGCGTTAAACCCGTTATCTTTGTGGAGTTTAACCTTTTTGTATTCGCAGTCGTATAAAGACACAGCGCCGAGTATGCCGTTTGTGTGGTGAATACAGCCTCCCTTTAGTTTTACAGAGCGGTTATTAAGCATAAATCCGTTTTTAGTGTCAACCGATATGGTTCTTATGCCAAAAAGGGTTTCAGCAGAATCTATTACTGAGGCATCTGCGGGTACCTGCGAATATTCCCGCAGTACAGCTCTTACCTTGTATAACTTCGGATTATCAATATCCCACAATTGCGCATTTTCAACAACCAATCCAACTCTGCCTGTACGTATTCCCATTGCCGGGATCTGTACTGCCATATGTCCCGTGGCTGAAAGAAGGTTATCGTCATCGGTGTATAATTCAACATCAATATGCCAGACTCCGGGTTTTGAAGTATGGTTTTCCGCCGTTACTTCAACAGTTATATAGGCGGTATTGCCGTCTACTCGGTTTGTATACGCAAAGATAGGCCAGGGAGAAAGATGCACATACGGCGCAGTTAACAGATCAACATGGCGGTATATACCGGTTCCCGTATACCACCGGCTTGTATAAGGCATTTCATTATTTACTATTATCTGTATTCTTGTCTCACTACCAAACCGTACATATGGTGTAATATCTGCATGAAAGGGGGTATAGCCGTAAGGATGACGCTTCACGAAATTGCCGTCGCAGTAGACTTCAGTATTCATATAAGCTCCGTCTACTTCTATAAGAATGCGATGATCCTTTAAATCTTCAGGCAATGTAATATATTTTGTATAGCATGCAAGACAGCCTTTATAGTATCCGCTTGCCCTGCCGCTTTTTGCGTCAGGCGAAACATCGGTTTCGATCATCAAATCATGCGGCAGATTAACTACACGGCATTCCTTAACATTTCTGAACGAGTTAATGCTCGTCTGTTTAGTATCCAAATACCATTCCCGATCAATGTTTATACGTTTCATTTTACCCTCCTTGATATTAATGTATCATATTCCATACCGAGTTAAAAAGCTTACTTTATATAAAAAGGGAATTATGAAAATTCCCTTTTTATATTATACTTATCACCGGTATTAACTTTTGTATCAAACAACAAAAATTCCCGCACTTTTTAAGGTTTACACCATGCCTGGTTATTTCTTTCCATACTTGGCTTCATAACCTTCCTGGCAAATATCCAGGTATTTTTGCAAACCAAGGTTATTCAGCCCTTTTATGTAGGCATCCCAATCAGCATCGCTGAATATGTCCAAATCACCGGTAACAAATCTCGCGACATGCTGTTTTACATATTCTGTAATGCTTGTCTTGATGAGCGAGAAGTCGGTTATCTTGTCAGGCAGGGCCACGATGGTGGGAACAAGTTCGCTGTTCGGGAATGCAAACGGTTCATAAAGCTTTGTTGCCTGGAACAGCATCAGTTCACCATCTCCGTCGCCATCACGCCAATTCTGACTGTTAACTTTCTTGCCTTCCCTGTAGGCAGCATCTGTAATCGTCGGCAGAGCCTGACCTAATATAATATTATTTTCAAGCAGATCTGAGTGCGGAGTAATTTCAACATACCTCGCGGGATTTCCGTTAAAGTCCAGTTCGCCTTCTTCACCTTCACGCCAGTCACGGCCTTTCTTACCCATATCAAGCCAGTTTCTGCCGTCCTCAGAATACCAATAATCGAGCCAGCGCATAATCAAAGCAGGTTCTTTTGCAGCTTTTGTTATGACAAAGATGCCAACATCGGCCGGTGTTAAGTTATTATAAGAAGCGACTGATGCATATCCGTTAGGGCCGGTCAACGGCGGAAGTGCATCATACTGCTTGAATTTGTCGGAAACAGCCGCTCCTGAGCATAGGAAATTGACTCCTCCAAAGCCTACGCCTATCACAGGCTCTTCACCCGCCTCGTTGATCTGGGCCAACACCGAGGTGCTTTGGGTGAAGGATTCAGGTGCTATTAATTCGTTTACATACAGGTCTCTGAGATACTTCAGCCCTTCCCTCCACTCGTTTTGGGCAGGACCATACTGTATTTTCTTGTTTTTGTCGAATACCAGGTTCTGGTCGGAATCGGTATATATGAATGCACACATCAGAAAGCCGTCGATATTTGTTCTCCAGCCATCTACAGAAGCGGCCATCGGGATCTCGTCGTTTTCTCCGTTTCTGTTAGGATCCTGGGTTTTAAACGCCATCAGTACATTTTTTAAATCTTCCGTTGTTTTCGGCATTTCCAGGTTCAGGTTTTTTAGCCATGTGGAATTTATCCATGCTTTTTGCTGGTGATTGCAGTGGTAGCATTCATTTACACCAAAGAAGCTGTAAATATTTCCGTCGAGGCTGGTTACGAAAGATTCAATATCAGGTCTTTTTTCCAAAAAAGATTTTAAGTGTATTGAATGATCCCTGATTAAATCCTGAACCGGGATGAAAATTCCCTGCGACCCATATTGATCAAGTTGGGATTGAGTGAACATGGACCCGCCGAATTGTGTACCGCACGCAATGGCATCGGGAAGGTCACCGCTGGCGATAATAAGGGAAACTTTGTCCATCCAGCCGTCTGCAGGAGTGGTTTGCCAGTTGATATGAACATTGGTCATTTTCTCATACTCAATGACGGTCTCATTCTCCGTTATGGGTTCGTTAATGAGCCACGGCGCCAGGATTGAAAACTCTTTCCTTGTGTTTGTTATTGGGAACGTACCAAGCTCATTATATTCCGAACCCTGGCTTTCCTGGGTCACTGCGGATGTTGTTTCCTTCTGCTGTGAATCGCCTGGTGTGCTGCATCCAGCCAATAGAAGAGTCAAAGTCAGAAGCGCGGCTAACACTGATAAGATGGTTTTTTTCATGCCAATTCCTCCTTATAAAAATATTTTATTTAATATATTGCAGAATGCAATATATCAGCCTTATTGTACTCAGACAGGCAGTTTACCCCTTTATTGCTCCGATCATAATGCCCTGAACGAAATATTTCTGTATGAACGGGTACAGTATCATCAGAGGCAGACTCGAGAATACAATTACCGCATATTTCAATGCCTCGGCTATGGCCAAACTCTGGCTCTGATCAGCTCCACCGCTGCTTTCAATTATCTGGGACTGAAGCTGGGAACTAATCAGAATATTTCTCAGTACAAGCTGCAAAGGATATTTTTCCTGTGATTTTAAATATATCATTGAGTCAAAATATGAATTCCAAATTCCGACGGCATAAAAAAGCGTCATAACGGCAAGTATCGGTTTTGATACAGGCAATGCTATTTGAATAAAGGTCCTGATGTCCGAACTGCCGTCTATTGTCGCGGCTTCGTAAAGTTCGTTGGGTATTGTATTGATAAAGAAGGTGCGAGCAATCACTATATTCCAGACGCTGAGTGCATTGGGTATAATTAACGCCGCATACTTATCGATCATCCCAAGACTTCTGACAACGAGATATGTCGGGATCAAACCGCCGTTGAACAGCATTGTGAATACGAAGTACCACATGATCGCGTTTCTTCCGACAAGCGTATTTCTTGCTAACGGGTATGCTGCCATAATAGTCAGTGAAACACTTAAAAGCGTACCGAGTACGGATATGAGTACCGAGTTGGCGAAACCGCTGATAATAACCGAGTTGCTTATTATCCTTTCGTAACTCGCTAATGTGGGCTTTACGGGCAGAAAGATAACCTTTCCCGCCAGGACGCTTGGAGGATCGCTGAATGATTGGCTTACTATATTCAAAAGTGGCAGGAATACAACCAACAAGCAAAATGTAAGAAAAATCATATTGATCAAATCAAATATCTTGTCGCCTATTGTTATGCGAATATGTATTTTTCGAGTCATAGCTATTCCCCTTCTCACCACAGACTGGTTTCCGAAGTTTTTCTTGCTATGTAATTTACTACCGTAAGCAGTACCATTGATACTATTGAATTAAAAAGTCCTATCGCAGACGAATAGCTGTATTGAGCCGACACTAATCCTATTTTGTATACATACGTGGATATTACTTCGGAAACGTTCAGATTTAAAGGATTCTGCATCAGAAAAATTTTTTCATATCCAACGTTTAATATGGAAGCGGAGTTTAGTATAAGCAGTATGATAAAAGTGGGCATAATGCCGGGCAGATCAATGTATATAATCTTTTGCAGCGTTGTTGCGCCGTCAATTCTTGCAGCCTCGTAAAGTTCTTTATCTATTCCTGACAGGGCAGCAAGATATATTACAGATGAATAGCCGGCACCTTGCCATATACCCGACCAGACATAAATTGAACGGAAGAGTTTCGGTTTTGCGAGGAGGTTGACCGCTTCTCCGCCGAACAGCTTAATTACGTTATTCAGCAAGCCATAGGGCGATAATATCTGGTTGACCATTGCCACCAATATAACCGTGGATATAAAATACGGGGCATAGGTGACAAGTTGCACGGTCTTCGCAAAAACCCTGACTTTGCACTCGTTCAATGCTATTGCAAGTATTATTGGGACGGGTGCGCTTGCAAGGATGGAATAAATACTGATCGAGAATGTATTGAGGAGCAGTTGTCCAAACTGCGGTGATGTCAGGAACATCCTGAAATACTTAAGTCCAACCCATTTGCTTTGCAGGATCCCAAGGCCGGGATTAAAATCCTTGAATGCTATTTGCACGCCGTACATCGGATAATACCGGAACAGGAAAGTCCACACAACCGGAAACAGCAGCAGAATATATAATTGCCAGTGCCGAAAAATTGCTATAAGCTTCTTTTTCCCATTATAATTATTTATCGCTGGAATTGATTTCTTTACTGTTCTTTTACTTAGCATTTTTATATCCCTCGCTGTTCGCTAAAAACAATCTAACATAAAACCGTATGGAAAAATAGAAACGATAATTTGATTACAAAACAAAAAATAATAATTGTGGGAAACAATTATTCAATAAAAGCACAAAATTTCAGAATGCTGTTAATTTATCGGATTGAGATGTATTAGGTGAATCATAGACATTCTCTGTATTCGTTCGGAAGCTGGCCTAAACGCCTTTTAAATGCGCGCCGGAATGAATATGAATTATTATATCCAACATAACCCGAGATTTCTTCAATAGTCAGGCTCGGATCACAAAGGAGCTCACAGGCTTTCTTTATACGTATTTCCTCCAAATATTCGCTGAAATTCTGCCCTGTTTGCTCCTTAAAGAATTGGGACAGGTAAGAAGAGGAGATTTTAAACATGGATGACAGGATTTGTAAAGATATGTTTGCGTCATTGTAGTTATTTTGCAGGTATTCGAGTATTTCATCGAGCATCTTTTGGTTATGGCTTTTTTTGTTTTTGCTTATAACTTCGCATAACTGGCAGAATGCATCTATTATCTCGCACATGCAATCCTTAGAGGATATATCCCACATTTTCAATGAATAGATGCCGATTGCCTGCGGGTCCAGGTTCATTTCACCGCATATTTTCACAAGTGTGGCTTTCATCTCGCTGAATAGCTGAAACTGCATGGAATAGGAAAGACGTCTGCTTTCAAAATTTTCTTTCTTTATATGCTGAAGTGTCCTGATAAGTTCATCGTAGTTCCCGCTCTTTACCATGTTTGCAAGTATTCTTTCCACATCCATCGGATAGTAATACTGCCGGGATACCGGTATATCCGAATACCAGATCATATAGTCCGATTGCTCCGTTAAATCAAACTGGTGCAGCGCAACTTTCGCTTCAAAGAACGAAAGACCCACATCCGACAGACTGCCGTACAAATTTCCGATGCCGTAATTAAGGCTAATATTGCAAGCCTGAATTAATTCATTATTGATTGTTTCAATATATTGACGGATTTGTTCACGGCATGCATCATCATCATTGTTGTTAAAACAGAGTATAACGGCTATTTGCTGCGGCTCAATAATGTAGGTGCAGCCGTTTCCATTCATGTTTTTCTGCAAAAAACTGTCGGTAATCCTTTTTATCGCGTTTTCTTCAAGAAGAGTATTTACATCAATACCCTTTACAACCGCATATCTGTTGATTGTCGGTACAACTACCACATAACGGCTGCCCTCGAGGTTCAGCCCAAGATTTTTAAGTATATTTCTCGCTTCCTGGACTTCATTTATTGTACCACTTAATAACTGGCCGATTAGAACGTCCTTCAGTTCATTCAGCACCTCATTCATATTCCTGTTTTTGTTGATCAGTATGTTTATATTGTCTTTTATCAGGCTGTATTCATCTTTCTTTTTTTTATCAACGGATGCAATTCCCAATGATGAGAGTATTTCTCCAATAGGCTTTACCTCGTTCTTTGAAAAAAAGATAGACAGCAGGCAGCCTACAATCAACACCGCCGACATATTAATTAGCGCCGTGACTTTTATATGCTGCACATTATTCATTAAGCTCTCTGTTGGAATTACGCAAATGTAATGCCAATCGTTATAGTTTGATTTTTTGGAAAAAACAATTGAATTTTCTCCATTGATTTTCATATGCTGTGATTGCTTTTCCGGTGAAAGCGTCTCCAGATCCATCGCTTCAAGTACGATGTTATCATTGCTTTTAACGATAATTTGTTTGTTTTCATCTATAATAAACGCACTGCCATTGTGTGCCAAAACGGCGTCATTAAGCAGATTACGTATTTTATTGGTATCAATATGCACAATAATTGCACCCTGTGGTATTGATTGTATATAGGTTATTGCTTCATATGTAACATCACTGAGACCGAGCCTTTTCATCGTTATTTTATGTGAAGGCAGTATTGTTTTATAATTATTAGTCTCGAAAACCTGGCGGTGCCAGTCTTCGTATGAAATACCATCATATTTCATCAGGTTTTCATAAAAATTCCGTATATTGTAATTGGCGAAATTACTGTTGATTACTACATCCGGTTTCTGAAGAAATAAGTACGTGGTACTGTCGAGTGATCCGGATATGTTATTCGTTTTCATATTATTGATTACCTGGATTAACTGATATACTTTATCGGAGCCATATGTCGGCTGGGGCATGTTAATTACGGCTTGTAATGTAGAATTCGTGGACAGCATAAAAACCGACAAGTCAATTGATGATAAATAATTGTCTATGATATCACGGCTCTGTTGAATCATGAAATCCTCGAAATTGACAGCATTGTCTTCAATTACTGACAATGCCTGGTAATATACATAGCTGCCCATCATAATAGGTATTATCAGTATAAAGAAATACGAAATAAGAAATCGCTTGAAAGCCGTATACTTCCTAATTTTCAGCTTTCCCATAATTACACCTCGATACACAAATAATATTACAGTATAAGTGCAACTGTTAAACAATTAATAAACATTATGTGTGATGAGAGCAATGAAATCATATAGTCATATTTAATTCATTAGTGATAATTCATTATTTGATATCAATAAACGCAGCTTTTGTATCAATATCAAGCATATCCAGTAATGGGGCCGGAATCGTTTCTAAGGCTAATAATCTGTTTCCATTGTTTTTCTGCGATTCTAAGTACTCCAGCAGTTCAAAATAAAGCCTTTTCATAACGGCGGAGCGGTGTATCATGCAAGGCTCCGGATCATTAAACCATTCAATGCTTTTACTTATGATGGTTTTTTCTTTTAAAGGAATATCTATCACTCTCTTTTCAAAAATAACTTTTTTATTACAATCCAAAAAGCAAACCTTCATTTTTACACTGCTCACGTTACAGTCTCCTTTACATTGTATGTTAAAAAACAAAAATAACTAATATGATAAACATAAGAAAAAACAAAGCGTTAACCAATTTTATCAACGGCATTTTTTCTCTTACGGCTTCTGATACCTCAAATACAGCTCTTCCCTTGGATAAAAGAACGGTTAATATAAAAAGCGGAAGCACAAAAGCTATTCCATAAATAATAAAGGAGAATAAAACGTTGAAATCAGGATATGGATTTTTCCGAAGCATAAGCACAATCGTAGCCAAATAAATCTGTCCCGTACAGAGGAATTCACCCGCGGCAATAAGCACGCCCAGTATAAAGCAAACCGGAACAAATACTTTATTATCGCTAATTGCCGAAACCGTCTTAATTAAACTGTGATCAAACTTTCTTAACCTTTCAGGCAATTGCAGCAGGATCTTATTGTATTTTTCACCCTTAGCCGCGAAATAATCCCGTATATTCAGAATAATAAGAGCTGTACCGATACAAATCAGGATAATTTTCGATACCGTCTGGAACCAATTTATATTTACTTTCAAAAACAACTGGTAGAACAGTGTTCCCAATAATACGAATGCCAGGAACTTTCCTATAATAAAAGACATTCCGGCGGGAAACAGTTTGATATTTTCATTTGCGACCAAAACAGACAAAAAGAAGATGAGCATGGAAAGAGAGCATGGGTTTATCCCGTTCAGCAGTCCGGTAAGAAAAACACTTAAAAAGTTTAAAACACCGGTATCTGCAACCTGACTTTCACTCATCATTATTTTAACGGTTCCAATACCCTGGCCGTTTGAAATGGCTGTTTTTAGATTGGCTTGAATACTTTCGGATCCTGAAAACCAGGTATTTCCTAAGAATACAATCGGAACCTGCTGGTCTTCAACGGGGACATTTAAATATTCAAATCGTGCTTTTAATTGAGCAAGGTTTTCTTCTTCACCTGCGTTAAGCTTTACTATTTTTATATTTGAGTAAATAATCCTGCCGCGATGTTCCAGTTTGATTACACTTGGCAGTTCAGCCAGCGCCTTTTCCGCTTTGCTGCAGTCTTCACACGATGGAAGGAAGAAGTATATCAATTCCGTATCGTCGGTTTTATTATATGTAACTATGTATTTTTTCTGTTCAGCGTCTGCCTGTTCGGATATTCCAGGAACGTTAATATCATCTTTTTGCCGGTTCAGCAGTATTTCTTCATCCACAACGGATTTTAAACTTTTTTTAATATCATCAATTCCCGACAAATATGTATCTCCTACAAACAAAATAGGCATAAATATTTCATTTTCCGGAACATTATATATTTTACAATACTGGTCCAGGGTTTCCATTTCATTTGTACGGATAGTGTTATGCATGTTATAGACTATCCTTGCTTTACCGCCGACATCCCCGATTAAAGTTTGAAATTCCTCGATTAACTTTGCTTCTTCGTTGCACGAAGCGCACGCGTTAGAATAGAAACAGTCTATCACGATAACAGTTTCCGTTTCTTCAGCGGCAAGAGCGAGCCTCCCGTTAAGCACAAATATACCTATGATTAAAAGCACAATAGTTTTTGTAATTGTTTTAGATGTTTTCATACATGATGACCTCATAATGAAACTAATCGATTTTATAACAAGCTATTATATTCTTTGAAGTTAAAATGGGGTTTTCTTATGTTTGGCATATTAATTTTGTATTGATTAAGAAAACCTTAATGGTATTAACAACATTCTACACCATTTTTTTATATTTATAAACCCATAAAGTAAAAAAGCATGGAAGAACTTGCTTAATAATTCAAACATTCCAAAACCGGCTGAACAGTTACTATTTTTTAATTGCTCTTATACATTTAACCGCGGACAGGTTCTTATCCTTTACTTCTAACATAATGTCCACGTTATTGCTTTTTATTGAATTATAAAAAGAAAGGAATTTATCAATGTCTATTGTTTCCGAATGGGAACCGGCGCTTTTCCCGGGAGCTTGCTGTGAATAATGTATTTTTTGTATGCCGTCTTGTTTGGTCCATGTTTTTTTACAGGCAAGTATCCATTCTGCGTGACTTTTTTTATCCGTTCCAGGGTTAACAATATCGTGCAGATAATCATATATAACAGGGATATGGATATTTTCGGAGATATTTAACACGTCTTTGATGCAATAACATTTGTCATCATTTTCGATAACCAGCCTGCTCCGGATCGAATCGTCAAGCAGTTTATAGTTTGTAATGAATCTTTCCATTGATCGTTTCCTGTTATTGTATATGCCTCCCACATGCAGAACAATTTTATGTTCGGGCCCCAACATAAGACTATCAAGAACCCTTGCGTGATAGCAAAGATCATAAGCAGCTTTGGCTGCAACTTCATCATTTTTCGAATTCAAAACCGTATATTGGCCGGGATGCATTGATACGCGAATCCCATATTGTTTTATTTTATCTCCTATTTGTATAAAGCGGCCTTTATATACATCCCACCAATGAATTCGATTTACCGGGCTTGAACCGAAAGGGATCAGTTCGGAGCATATCCGAAACATTCCTATTTCATTTTTATATGCATAATCTAATGTATTTTCCAACGAATTAAGGTTATGATCAATTATTTCCAGCAGCCTTTCTTCACTGGCATTTTTCATGAGGCATCTTTTTGTTCCGGTATTCGGAACGCCGATTGTTTTACATGCATATCCGATTTTCAATACTCTTTTCCCCCGTGGAAGCTAAGTAAAGTATTCAATGTGCGCATCCGGAAAATATAAGCTTATCATACTATACATGTATTCACGGAGCTCTTCTTCATCATCTTTTTGATAAATATACTTGAATTGACCGAACTTACCCCATTTCACCCTGCGGTTATTATTTGACATGTCGAGTCTGGTGTTTGGAAATCGTACAAGAATTCTTTGCCGTGCGGGCTCGGTATAACGATGCTGGATTAATTCAAAAGTTAAGTCATCCGGAATTATGGATTTAAGCTTATCGTATATATTATTAAACATGTTTTTGTATTCTTCCTTCCAGTTTTCATAGATCATTATCGGAGCAATAATAAAACCTACCGGGTATTTTGCCATTATCAGTTTTTCAGCGGCATCAAGCCGTTCCCGAACCGGATCGGTTCCATGTTCAAACTGTTTTATCACGTAATCCGTATTCATACTTATCCTGAAACGAGTATGCCCTTTATGTTTTTTATTCACGATATGGTTAACATTGTTGAATTTTGTTACAATCCTAAGTCTGCCCTTGTCAAGAAGCCCAAAATATTCAATGGCCTCGCCGACACTTCCTGTTATATGCTCCACAGCGAGAGGATCACCATTGCTTGATGCTTCGAATGTTACGACGGGTTTTTGTGTTTTTCTGATATGAACGGCAATTGTTTCCCATATTTCTTCCAGGTTTACATAAACCTTCAGATAGGGTTTGTATGATTGGTTTGTCTGAAGGTAGCAATATTCACAGCTTCCGGGACAGTTGCTTACGAGAGCGAATTGATAATCTGCGGAAGGTTTGCACGGCTGCAGCTCTTTCTGCCGGTTTCTTGTCACCGCCAGTATCGTTTTCGATCTGGCATATTGCTGTTTTTCGCTTAATTCAGACAGGGTCTTTGAGAATGCGAAAAGTGATGTTTTAATTATTTCAACCGGTTTATCCTGAAAATACCTGTATATTTTTTGTCCAACAGGGTATTCTAGCGCACTGGGTTCGAAAATAACCGTGCGGGGCATAAATGTGTGCATATGATGTCTCCTTTGCCAAAATGAGTTACAGAATATATTCGCTTTCGTCTATTCACCCATGAACCTTGTAACGGGGCTGGTCGTTCCGCTTCGCTTCACTGCTCGCCCATGCGGCCTGGTGTGAAGAAATTGCTTGCGCAAAATCCTCTGTTGTTAAAAGAACCTTGCGCAAAGCGCAAGAACCTTGTAACGGGGCTGGTCGTTCCGCTTCGCTTCACTGCTCGCCCATGCAACCTGGTGTGAAGAAATTGCTTGCGCAAAATCCTCTGTTGTTATAAAATGTTTTTTGTTCAAAAAAAAGACTTGAAATCTATGCGTACGGCGAATGGAGGGTTCATTTCTGGAATTAACAAAATTAACAGCATTGATGGTTGCAGAAAAAATAAGAAAAAGGGAAATAAGCGTTATTGAATTGACAAATGCTTATCTTGCAAGGATAGATGAGCTGAACGGCACAATCGGCGCATATATTACCGTATGCGCGGAACAGGCTCTGCGGCAGGCCGAGTCGGTACAGAAAAAATTGGACGGCAGAGAGAATATCCTTCCGCTGGCGGGCATACCGGCCGGTATAAAGGATAATATCTGTACAAGGGACGTAAAAACCACTTGCGCCTCGAAAATGCTGGATAATTTTCTCCCCCCGTATGACGCGACTGTTACGAAAAAATTGTCCGAAAGCGATGTAATAGTTCTCGGGAAGCTGAATATGGATGAATTTGCGATGGGCAGTTCCAATGAAAATTCCTGGTATATGCCGGTAAAAAACCCATGGGATCATGAACGGGTTCCGGGAGGCTCGAGCGGCGGTGCGGCTGCCGCTGTTGCGTCGCATATGTCATGCTTTGCACTCGGTTCCGATACCGGAGGGTCAATACGGCAGCCGGCATCGTTTTGCGGTGTTGTTGGTTTAAAACCGACATATGGCGCAGTATCAAGATTTGGGCTTATTGCTTTTGCTTCATCTCTCGATCAAATCGGACCAATTACGCGGGATGTTGCGGACTGCGCTTTGGTTATGAACGTTATCGCGGGTCATGATCCGTTGGATTCAACCTCTGTTGATATGGATTATCCCGATTATACAACCTTTTTAAAGAACGATGTAAAGGGATTAAAAATCGGACTGCCTAAGGAGTATTTCGGCAGCGGCCTTCATGAAGAAGTAAAGGCAAAAATTCTTGATGCTGCAAAAGCATATGAATCTTATGGTGCAATAATAGAAGAGATTTCGCTTCCGTTTACCGAATATGCGATACCTGCATATTATATTATTTCATCTGCGGAAGCCAGTTCGAACCTCGCCCGCTATGACGGAATCAAGTATGGATACAGAGCCCGGGAGTATGCAGATATCATTGATTTATACAAAAAAACCAGAAGCGAGGGTTTCGGAACGGAAGTAAAGAGAAGGATTATGCTCGGAACCTATGCTTTAAGCTCAGGATATTATGATGCATATTATAAAAAGGCGCTTAAAGTCAGGAGGCTTATCTTTGAAGATTTCCAGAAAGCCTATCAAAAGGTGGATGTGATTTTAGGGCCGACTTCGCCGGTTACTGCGTTCAAAATTGGTGAGAAAACCGCGAATCCGCTTGAAATGTATCTGAGTGATGTATATACCGTTTCGGTCAATATTGCAGGCCTATGTGCGATTTCATTGCCCTGCGGCTTTGACAGCGGAGGACTTCCGATAGGTATGCAGTTAATCGGTAAGCCTTTCGACGAAGGAACTTTGTTAAGGGCGGCGTATACCTATGAGAGCAATACCGGGAAAGGCGGGGTGACAGGCAGTGGAATATGAAGTTGTAATTGGTTTGGAAATACATGCGGAACTTGCCACTCGATCAAAAATATACTGCGGCTGTACAATCGAGTTCGGAGGTGAACCGAATACCCACTGCTGCCCGATATGTACAGGTATGCCCGGCGTTCTGCCCGTGCTGAACAAAACTGTGGTTGAATATGCGGTAAAGGCCGGTCTGGCTACAAATTGCACGATTTCATCTTTCAGCAAGCAGGATCGGAAAAATTATTTCTATCCGGACTTGCCGAAGGCTTATCAGACATCGCAGTATGATCTGCCGTTATGCAAAAACGGATATCTTGAAATAGAGGTTGACGGCAGCGTAAAAAGAATAGGCATTACGAGAATTCATATCGAAGAAGACGCGGGTAAGCTTATCCATGACGAATCGGGCAGGGTATCTTACGTAGACTACAATCGCTGCGGAGTTCCTCTGATAGAAATTGTCACCGAGCCCGATATGCGTTCATCCTCAGAGGTAAAGGCTTTCTTTGAAAAACTTAAATCAATATTGGAGTACACATCGGTGTCCGACTGTAAAATGCAGGAGGGATCGCTGCGTGCCGATGTTAATCTTTCGGTCAGACCAAAAGGCCAAAAAGAGCTTGGAACGCGTACAGAAATAAAGAACCTTAACTCTGTCCGCGCTATTGTCCGGGCGGTTGATGGAGAAGCCAGGCGCCAGATATCCGTGCTTGAGCGGAACGGTGTTATTGTTCAGGAAACAAGGCGCTGGGACGACGAAAAAGGGGAAAGCTATTCGATGCGGGACAAGGAAGAAGCCCATGATTACAGGTATTTCCCGGAACCTGACTTAACCCCCATAGTGGTTGATGAAGCCTGGCTGGATAAAATACGCAGTTCAATTCCTGAACTTCCCGATGACAGGAGAAAACGGTTCATGGCCGAATACGGGATACCCGCGTACGATGCTGCATTGATTACCGGCTCGAAACCCCTGGCCGATTTCTTTGAAGCGGCTGCAAAGGTAAGCAGAAATGCAAAGTCTATAAGCAACTGGATTATGGGCGATGTAATGAAAAAATTGAATGATACGGGGCTCGAGCCTTCGGATATGCCAATTAAGCCAGAAAGCCTTTCAAAGCTTGTATCATTGATCGATGAAAATGTAATAAGCGGAAAGATTGCGAAACAGGTATTTGATATTATGTGGGATACGAGGGAAGACCCTGCCGACATTGTGGAAAAGAAAGGCTTAAAGGTGGTAACGGATACCGACGCAATACGCAGCGTAATTATCCAGGTTATTTCGGCAAACCCGAAATCGGTTGAAGACTACAAATCAGGCAAAACAAAGGCAATGGGTTTTCTTGTCGGGCAGATTATGCATGAAACGAAAGGGAAAGCGGATCCGCAGGCAGTGAACCGTCTGCTAAAAGAAGAGCTCGATAAACTGTAATCGTGCCGGTTGCGAACAATTTTTAACGGTTGCTGCTTCAGAGTATGAATATTGTAAAGAGCAAGTGATGGTAACTTATGATGGTGTGAAGGAATTGCCTGTGCAATTCCTTTTGTTTTTAAATTTAACGCTGCGCTTTGCGCAGAAACCTTGCAGCGGGGCTGATCATTCCGCCCCGCTTTACTGCTCTCCTTTGCAGTCCGGTGTGATGGAATTGCTTGCGCAATTCTTTCCTTTGTTAATAGAACCTTGCGCTTCGCGCAAGAACCTTGTAACGGTGTGATGGTTCTGCTTGCGCAAAACCTTCCGTTGTTATATTATAAATTGTGAACGAAAAAAGGCATTTTGCCGCGTTTTCGGCTAAATTCTCATATGTAAGGAGGAAGTACAATGGCAATAACAAAAGAAGATATCGAGCGTCTGGCGGATCTTGCTCGTTTAAACCTGACCCCTGAAGAAATCGAAAAGCTCACGGGAGATATGGAAACGATAATAAATTATTCGATGAATAAATTAAATGAGCTGAACACGGATGATGTGCAGCCTATGGAACACGTGCTGCCGGTTCGCAATGTATTCAGGGAAGATATATGTGAACAGTCTTTTGACAGGGAAGATATATTGAAAAACGCTCCCGAGAAATCGGAGGGCTGTTTTTTAGTGCCTAAAGTGGTTGAATAAAGCTGTTTGATTTATATACCCCGGACAAACCGATTGGAGGGATATTTTTTGGAACTTACAAAGCTAACCGCGTGCCAGGCCGCGGATAAAATAAGAAAAAAAGAAATAAGCGTTCCGGAATTAACGTATGCATATCTTGACAAAATCATTGAGCTGAATAAAAAAATCGGAGCATATATTACCGTTTGCGGACAGGAAGCTGAAAAGCAGGCGGACATCGTTCAGAAAAAGTTTGACAAAAACGAGGAATTGCCGCTTATAGCCGGCATTCCGGCTGGAATCAACGACAATATATGCACGTCTGGAGTATTGACAAGCTGTGGCTCGAGGATGCTGAGCAATTTTGTTCCCCCATATGACGCGACGGTGATTAAAAAACTTTCACAGAATCATGCGGTTCTTCTCGGGAAGCTGAATATGGATGAATTTGCAATGGGAAGTTCAAATGAAACATCCTGGTACGGGCAGGTTAAAAATCCATGGGATCCTGAACGTGTACCGGGCGGATCAGGCGGAGGTGCTGCGGCTGCGGTCGCGTCTAAAATGGCATGTTTCGCGCTCGGTTCCGATACGGGCGGCTCCGCCCGTCTTGCGGCATCGTTTTGCGGTGTTGTCGGTTTAAGACCGACATATGGCACAGTCTCAAGATATGGCCTCGTCGCATTCGCGTCGTCGATGGATCAGGCAGCGCCTGTTACACGTGATGTTGCGGACTGCGCAGCGGTCATGAATGTCATTGCCGGGTACGATCCTCTTGATTCAATTTCGCGGGACAGCGGATATGAAGACTATACATCATTTTTAGAAAACGATGTTAAAGGTTTGAAAATTGGTCTGCCGAAGGAGTATTTCAGCGGCGCCGTTCAGAAAGAAGTAAAGGAAAAGGTTTTGGATGCCGCGAAAGTTTTTGAGTCACTCGGAGCTGAGATAGAGGAAATTTCGCTGCCGTTGTTTGAGTACGCCCTGCCGGCATATTACATTATATCATCGGCGGAAGCGAGCTCAAATCTCGCGCAGTACGACGGGATAAAATACGGTTACCGCGCACAGCAGTTTGAAGATCTGGTTGATCTGTACAAAAAATCAAGAGGCGAAGGGTTCGGTGAAGAAGTAAAGAGAAGAATCCTCTTCGGTACTTACGTATTGGGCGCCGGAAATTATGATGTGTTTTATAACAAAGCGTTGAAAGTAAAAAGGATGATTTTTGAAGAATATCAGAACGCGTATCAGAAGGTGGATATTATTCTTGGGCCAACCGCGCCTTCCACTGCTTTCAAAATTGGTGAAAAAACCGTTGATCCTCTTGATATGTACTTAATTGATGCATATACTGTTCCGGTTAACCTCGCAGGTCTCTGCGCTATATCGCTGCCGTGCGGGTTTGACAGCAGCGGCCTTCCGGTGGGGATGCAGCTTATTGGAAAGCCTTACGGTGAAGGTACGATATTAAGGGCCGCTTTCACATATGAAAAGAATACCGGGGGAAATGGAGGAATCGACCGTGGAGTATGAAGTTGTAATCGGTCTGGAGATACACGCCGAACTTGCTACAAAATCCAAAATATACTGCGGTTGTACGACCGAATTCGGAGGGGAACCGAATACGCACTGCTGTCCCGGATGCATAGGGATGCCCGGGGCACTGCCGGTTCTTAACAAAGCAGTTGTTGAATACGCGATAAAAGCAGGTCTCGCTACTAATTGCGAAATATCGCATTACAGCCGGCAAGACAGGAAGCATTATTTCTATCCCGATTTAGCGAAAGCATACCAGATATCGCAGTGCGAGTATCCTTTATGCAGGAACGGATACCTTGAGATTGAAGTAAACGGTGAAAAAAAGAAGATAGGAATTACGAGAATCCACATTGAGGAGGACGCCGGAAAACTGATCCATGACGAATACGGAAGGGGAACTTTTGTTGATTACAACCGAAGTGGTGTTCCTCTGATTGAAATAGTTACCGAGCCGGATATGCGTTCTTCTGCCGAAGTAAAGGCTTTTTTCGAGAAATTGAAAGCAATACTGGAATATACGGCTGTATCGGACTGCAAGATGCAGGAAGGATCGCTGCGGGCGGATATTAACCTTTCCGTAAGGCCAAAAGGCCAAAAGGAATTTGGAGTCCGTACCGAAATGAAAAACCTGAACTCTATCAGGGCAATTGTCCGTGCTGTGGAATTTGAAGCAAAAAGGCAGATTCTTGAACTTGAGTACGGAGGAGTAATAGAAAGGGAAACGAGGCGCTGGGACGACGTAAAAGGCGAGAGCTACTCGATGAGAACAAAGGAAGAGGCTACCGATTACCGCTATATGCCTGATCCCGATCTGTATCCGATTTATGTCGACCAAGAATGGATTGAACAAATAAGAGCCACAATTCCTGAACTTCCGGATGACAGAAAAAAACGGTTTATCAGCGAGTTAGGCATACCGGAGTATGACGCTTCGATTATTACCGCTTCTAAACCACTCGCGGATTTTTTTGAGGCGGCGGCAAAGGAAAGCAAAAATGCAAAAGCAATCAGCAACTGGGTCATGGGCGATTTAATGAAGAAATTGAATGATACCGGGCTTGAACCGTCTGATATACCGTTTGCACCCGGGAATCTCGCCAGACTCGTATCGTTGATTGATGAAAACGTCATAAGCGGGAAAATAGCGAAACAGGTATTTGATATTATGTGGGAAACGGGGGAAGACCCGGCTGACATTGTAGAAAAGAAAGGATTAAAAGTAGTAACGGATACCGACGCAATACGCAGCGTAATTATTCAGGTTATTTCGGCGAACCCGAAGTCGGTTGAGGACTACAAATCGGGCAAAACAAAAGCGATGGGTTTTCTCATTGGCCAGATTATGCGTGAAACGAAAGGGAAAGCGGATCCGCAGGCAGTGAACCGGCTGCTGAAAGAAGAATTGGATAAACTATAAACGGAATAGCAGGTTAGTTTAACCGGTTGTCTCGCTGTAATGCGAAACGGTATTGCGGCCCTTTTTTTTCGATAACTGCAGGGCTTTTTCGGACGCATTTATTAATTCCTTTGCGTTGGATGCATCATATGGAAACGAAGCGATTCCGAGAGATATCGTATAGTGCGGGTTCGTAGTTTTTTCAACGGTTTTTCTGAAGCGTTCCGCAGCGAGGTAAGCTTTAACGGGATTAGCGCCGGGCAGGAGAACAATAAACCTGTCCGCTATGTACCTGCCAAGCTTGTCATCGCTGCGCAGCGTGCTTCCGGCTATATTTACAAGATTTCTCAGGCATTTGTCCCCGATTATGCGGCCGTGGACATTGTTTATTATTTTAAAGTTATCTATATCGAACATTATAACCGAAAACTCGGCGTTAGGGTTTCTTTCAATCATATTTGCAATCATTTCTTTTATGGCCTTTTTGGTATACGCACCAGAAAGCTCGTCGGTTTTTTCCATCTCGGCAAGTTTTAGTCTCTCCTGCTCAATCTGTTCTACGCGTCTTTCCACTTCACGCTGAACGGATTGGTTTATTTTTTCCAGTTGAGCTGTTTTCAATGAATGTGATGTTTCAAGTTGATAAACGGTTGAGCGGTAGAAGAAAACCGAGAATACAATGTACCCAGCAGTTTTAACAGCCAGTGATATTATTGCTGCTGTATCCGATGACGCCAGGCGGGGAACCAGGAGTGACGCGCAAACAAGCATTGTGCCCCAGTACAACGCAAAAGAGGAATACTGTTTAGTGAGGAAATTGGTTACAATAAAAATAATAACCGTACATATGTATAATGAAATAATAATATCGAAAACAAATGAACGGTACAGTGAAACAAAGTTAAAAACTAGTACTATCATTATGACCGGCAGGGAATACAAAATGAACATCAATATATTTGCCGGATCGCTGCTCTTTTTGACGGCAATAACGAGGATTATCGAAGTAATCAGCAAAAACTCGGCAAAGAAAAGGAATGAACGGGAGTGTTCATTGTTTATTGATAAAAAAGAAAGCAAGCTCAAAACCAACGGAGTGAAAAAGGCGGCTCCGAAGTGCTTTGCCAGAGGCATATCATATTTTATTGAAAGCGAGGACAAGTATATGTATGATGAGAATAAAACTATAATAAACAAATGAATCTGGTTTTCCAGACCAAGATAAAACATACCGGTATCCTCCCGCAATAGGCTGCTGATTATATTATCGGATAATAAATCCAAAATGGCAATAGGAAGTAAAACACCCGAAATAAAGCTGCGTACCCGCCGGAACGCGGCAGCAATGTCTCGACCCGCGGAAACAGTGCTCAGACCTAACTGCCTGAACTGGCGTACAATAAAATAAAATAAAAGGAATGTTGTATCATGAATTTATTCAGCCGGTATCCGGCTGCCCTTGGCTTCGCCAAGTGAAAATCTTACGATTTTCTTAAAATTCATGATAAAATAACCTCACCCGTTGCCGAAATCACAGATTTCGAACGGGTGCCCGAGAGCATTATATCATGATTTTATTCAGCCGGTATCCGGCTGAATAAAATCATGATATAATATGGTTATTCATGGCAGGCAGATATACTTTTTAATATAACCGTCACGCATATTTTATGTATTACTGTTGGTCTGTTTGGGGATTAATAGTCAGGAAGGAAAAAATTTTTAAAGGCTTAAGAGGAAAGGATGATAAAATTGGCGGCAAAATTGGAATCCGTTTCGGCAGAAAAGGTTTATGAAAAAAACGGTATCTCATTTTTCCATATTAAATCCGATAAATTTAAAACCGTCAGAATTGATGTTTTTTTTATTGAACCGCTTAACAGGGAAAAAGCCGCAAGCAATGCCATTATTCCATTCGTGCTGAAAAGGGGAAGCAAAAATTACCCTGATCAGCAGAAGCTTGCGATGCGCCTTGAAGAGCTTTACGGTGCCGGATTAAGCGCTGATGTTATGAAAAAAGGGGAAAACCAGATAATCCATTTCAGTGCCGATTTTGTTTCGGACCAGTATACCGCAGGAAAGACAAAACTTTTTGATGAAATCGGAAGCCTTGTCATTGATATAATAACAAAACCGGCGCTTGAAAACGGGACATTCAACAATAATTATTTCGAACAGGAAAAGGGAAACCTTATTCAGAGGATAAAAAGCCGGGTGAATGACAAAATACATTATTCAATGCTGCGCTGCATGGAAGAAATGTGCAAGGATGAACCATTTGCCGTTTATGAAGACGGTGATGAGGAAAGCGCGAAAGCGCTTACGCGCGAAAAAGTTTACGAAGATTACACGGCGCTTCTCTGCGAAAGCCCGGTATATGTTTATATTTCAGGTAATGTAAGCGATTATGAAATAAAAACGTTCGTCGATAAATTTGACTCGATTCAAAGGAATAATATCCGAAACATTATTGTTCCGCAGGTTAAAAAAGAAATAACGGAAGTGAAGAGAATTGAAGAGCCGATGGATATAAGCCAGGGGAAGCTTTGTTTAGGCTTCAGAACGCAGACCGAAGCAAACAGTCCCGATTATTATCCCCTTGCCGTATATAACGGAATCCTCGGCGGCGGGGTTCAGTCGAAGCTGTTCCAAAATGTGAGAGAAAAGGAAAGCATGGCGTATTTCGCGTTTTCCAGACTTGAAAAATTTAAAGGATTGATGGTTGTATGCAGCGGAATAGATATTTCCAACAGGGAAAAGGCGGAAAAAGTTATAAATGAGCAGTTGGCAGCCATTAAAAACGGGGATATTTCCGATTTTGAAATGGATGCTACGAAGAAGACCTTCGAAACGGGACTGAAATCAATGCAGGACAGCCAGGGAGCGATGGTCGACTTTTTCCTGAGCCAGCACATTTCAAATATAAATGAAAGCATTGATACATTCCTGGAAAGACTGCTTGAAGTCGGTAAACAGGAGGTAGTCAGAATAGCCGAAAGAATTACACCGGATACGGTATATTTCCTTACATCATTATCGGAAGAAAACTCGCAGATGAGGTGAAAATTATGAAAGTTAAAGATTTTGAACGCATACAGGAAAAAATATTTTGCTACGATCATCCAAGCGGCTTAAAGGCATTTGTAATTCCCAAAAAGGGATATAATAAAAAATACGCGACATTCGCTACGTATTACGGTTCGGTTAACAACACGTTTATAATTCCTGGCCAAAAAAACGAAACCCATGTCCCTGACGGAATAGCGCATTTTCTTGAACACAAGCTTTTTGAGCAGGAAGATGGAAGCGTAATGGATAAATTCTCGAAGCTGGGTTCGGAGCCAAACGCGTACACAAGTTTTACGCAGACCGTTTACCTGTTTTCCTGTACGGATTATTTTGAAGAGAACTTCCGCCTGCTTATAGATTATGTTCAGCACCCGTACCTTACCGACGAGAGTGTTGAAAAGGAAAAGGGAATTATCGGGCAGGAAATCAAAATGTATGAAGACAATGCCGATTGGCGTGTGTTTTTTAATCTTTTGGACGCTCTTTATGTTAATCATCCCGTGAAAATTGATATTGCAGGCACAATAGACAGCATTTCGAAAATCACGAAAGAGACGCTGCTTTTGTGTTACAATACTTTTTACCATCCTTCCAACATGATTATTCTCGTGGTGGGCGATGTTGAACCGCAGTCGGTGTTTAATATGGTCGAAAAAGGAATTGAGCATAAAGATAATCCGGGTAAAATAGAAAGCATATTCCCGGACGAGCCGAAGCACCACAACAAACGGGTCGTGGAAAAGAAACTCGCCGTTTCGATGCCCCAGTTCCAGATGGGAATCAAAGACAACTCAAATGTATTCGGGTACGATCTGCTGAAAAGAAAAGTCGCAATCGAAATTATACTTTCAATGCTGATGGGAAAAAGCTCTAAATTGTATAACGAGTTATATGATGAGGGCCTGATTAACCAAACGTTCGGAAGTGAAGTGATGCTTGAGGGCTTATACGGCTTTTCCGCCTGGGGAGGACAATCAAACGAACCTGTCAGGGTATACGAGAGAATAAACGAAACTCTTGAAAAAACAAAAAAAGAAGGGCTCGACAAAGAGAGCTTTGCGAGAATAAAAAACGCGCATGAAGGCAGGTTTATACGAAGCCTTAATTCTCCCGAAAATATCTCGCATAATTTTATCCCGCTTTATTTTAAGGGCGCGGACTATTTCGATCACGCGAAAGTATATGAAGAGCTTACGTTTTCCGATACTGAAGAAATATTTCACAGCCATTTTGAGTTAGAGCCGGCTTTGTCCGTAATCTGGCCCGTTAAGTGACGGCTGAAGCCCCGCGGCGGTTGAAAACGTGCCGGTGCAATGGTAAAATACCTGAAAAGAAAGTATAAACAGGGTAAATTATAAAGAATGTGAGGGAGAAGCATGAATGATTATTGGATTCAATTTCCTAAATTAGGCCTTCGTTTTGAAATAGACCCGGTGTTATTTTCAATAGATACGTTTTTAGGCACGTTTACCGTCTACTGGTACGGTGTTATTACCGCATTGGCGTTTCTGGTCATAGTAATCGGTATACTGAAAGACTGCAGCAAATATGGAATTGACCGCGATAATATGATTGATTTGATACTTATTACAGCACCGATAGGCATAATTGGGGCAAGATTGTTTTATGTTATTGTGAACTGGAATCAATACAGATATAATCCCGCCGAAATATATAAAATATGGCATGGAGGACTTGCCATATACGGCGGGATTATATTCGGAATAATAACTATTTATATTTTCTGCCGCATTAAAAAAATCAGCACTTTGAAAATACTTGATCACATCGTTGTTTATCTTGTGCTCGGACAAGTGATAGGAAGGTGGGGCAACTTCGTAAATCAGGAACTTTTCGGCCCGAACACTGATCTGCCGTGGGGAATGACAGGCAACATTATTCAGAAAACGATTAATAATAGTGATCCGGTTCATCCTCTTTTCCTGTATGAATCATTATGGAATTTGGCGGCGTTTTTCGTTCTCCTGTGGTTCAGAAAGAGGAAAAAGCTGGACGGTGAAGTTTTCTCGTTATACATGATATTATACGGCGGGGCGAGATTTTTAATAGACAGGCTCCGTTTGGATATGAAAATAGGCGATGTTAATATAAACCTGCTGCTCGGACTAATATTTGTTATTACTTTTACCGCGGTGTTCATTCTGAGGCGGATCCGTATCAAGGCGCCGGAACAGGAAGATGCCGGATACGAGCCGAGCGCGTACAGGGATATACTTGATGCTATCAATGAGCCAAGCGATGAAAAAAATATGTCCGGCGGCACGGAAAACGGGGCAAACGGCGAAGATGACGCAGAGGGTAAGTACGATGAAAAAAGCGAAGATGCCGCAGTAAGCGATGATGAAATAAGGAATGAAGAAGACAAAAATGATGCGGACAACGCTGAACCTGATCAAACAGCTCCCGTTGAAAATGAAACCGGTGATAAAAACGGATAAAGCCTTGCTGTGTGCAATAATACGGTATTTTTTCCGGGAAAGAGGGATTTTCGATAATTCATGCTGCATGTTGAAAAAAGCCAGGGTCTGAATAAGGTAAAACATTATGATTGGCTGCTGCTGTTAATTGTGATAGCTTTAAATGTTTTCGGAATGGTTATTATGTGGAGCGTTTCGAAGCACCTGAACAACCCCAGCCTTCTGATAAAGCAGGGGGTCGGTGTATGCATAGGCTTTGTCTGCATGATAATATTAAGCCTTATTGATTATAAGGATTTGCGGATATTGGGGTTTATCGCTTATGGTTTTTCTACGCTTCTTCTTATTCTTGTGCTTTTTATAGGGTATGGGGCTGAAGAAACGGGTTCCCAGGCATGGCTCGACCTCGGTATTATTTCTTATCAGCCGTCGGAGCTTGGCAAAATAACTTTTGTAATGATATCCGCTCTGTACCTTGAGAATATTGTAATGAAAACCGGAAAGTACAATTACCTTAAATTGATATTTTATGCGGTCTTGCCGGTTTTTCTCGTATTTTTGCAGCCGGATTATGGGACATGCCTCGTTTATTTGTTTATATTCATATGCATGGTATTTTTCGCGGGCCTCCCGTACAAGTATATTTTAATCGGTTCGGGAGCTGCAATTTTCAGCATTCCGCTTGTATATTATACGGGCCTTTATCAATTATTCCCGAGCCATATCCAGGACCGCTTTTACAGTTTTTTCAACAAGGAGGCTGATCCCCTCGGCAAAAATTACCAGGTAAGGCTGTCAATACAGTATGCCGGATCGGGGCAGTTATGGGGAAGGGGCCTGGGCAAAGGATGGGCGGCAAAATCCGTTCCGTTTGCTCATACTGACTTTATTTTTTCCGTTGTTGCCGAGGAATTGGGATTTTTCGGCGCGGCACTGCTGATAATTCTTTTTCTTGCATTTTTTGCCCGCTGCATATACATAGCGTGGTTTTCCCGCGAAAGGTACGGTGCCCTGATGGTTATGGGCTATGTCGCAATGATTTTCGCGCATTTTTTTGAGAATATAGGAATGTCAATAGGCCTTATGCCTGTAACGGGCATTCCGCTTCCGTTTATCAGCTACGGACCAAGTTCGGTTATAACCAATTTCATGGCGATAGGAATTATTCTCAGTATTTCGTTAAGAAAGCAGAGGCCAATGTTTAAATATTGACGCTGTTTTTCGATCAGTCCAGTCTTTCCCTGAATTTTTTAATAAGTTCGGGAAGTACTTCCAAAACATCTCCGACAATCCCGTAAGTTGCTATTTTGAAAATAGGAGCGTCGGGATTTTTATTTATCGCTATTATAATATCAGAGGACGACATGCCGGCAAGATGCTGTACCGCCCCGGAGATTCCGCACGCGAAATAGACCTTTGGCCCGACGGTTTTTCCTGTCTGACCTACCTGGCGGCTGTAATCGACCCAGCCTGCGTCTACTATTGCACGGGATGCTCCCGCAGCGCCTCCAAGCACCCGCGCAAGCTCTTCAACCAAAGCATAGTTTTTCGCTTCTCCCAGGCCTCTTCCGCCTGATACCACGATGTCGGCCTCGGTCAGGCTGACGGTTTCACAAACGGTTTGAACCGAGTCAAGCACTTTCGTTTTTACATCCGCGGGTATAATTACATCAGGATGTATTATTTCACCGTTCCGCGAATAATCCGGTTCGAGCGGCTTCATTACTTTCGGCCTTACAGTCGCCATCTGGGGCCTGTGGTCCGGGCATATTATAGTTGCCATCAGATTGCCGCCGAACGCGGGGCGCGTTTGAAGCATAAGCCTTTTTTCCGGGTCAATCCGGAGGCCCGTGCAGTCCGCCGTCAGCCCGGTATTCAGGCGGGACGCCGCTCTTGGAGCGAGCGAGCGGCCGTACGTCGTCGCGCCTATTAAAACAATTTCAGGCTTATATTTCTTTATAAGCTGCACGAAAATATCAGTATACGATTCGTCATTGTAATGCTCAACCGACTGATGATCCACATAATAAACATTGTCGGCGCCGTATGCTATAAGTTTATTGGCCTCGTCCTGCAGATTGCTGCCGAATAAAACGGCGGACAGAGGCACCGACAGCGCGTCGGCGAGTTTACGTCCTTCTCCGAGAAGTTCAAACGCTACCTGGGAAACGGCGCCGCGCTTCTGTTCGGCGAATACCCATACGCCGTTATATTCCGTTATGTCAACAGTTTCTTGCTTTTTATCACTCTCAATCCGTATCGCGTCAAATTTGCAAGACGGGACACAAGCCCCGCACAAAGAACAGTTCTCGTTGATTACGGCCTTTTTATCTTTTATTTCTATTGCATTGAACATGCATTCCTTTATGCAAAGTCTGCATCCGACACATTTTTCGGCTGATATTTCAATTCCGGTCATATTAATAAGCTCCTTTACCTTTCCGACTGCTTTCAAACAGGATATTCTTAAGCTTCGTATTAAATTACCTGCATTTTACAAACCGCATCGCGAGTAATTTGTCCGCGAGTTTTTCCGCCTGCTCGCGGGCAGTGCCTTCAATCATTTCGGCTTTTATCTCATGCACCGGCGTAAATGTTTTTATCACGCGCGTGGGAGAACCGTTCAACCCGCAAAGGTTCAGATTGGCTCCGATGTCTTCGGCGTTCAGAGTTTTAACTTCGTATTTTTTAGCTTTCAGCTTTCCCTTTATCGACGGGTAGCGCGGCTCATTTATTTCCTTTACGACGGTTATCACGGCGGGGAGGGGCATCTCGACGACCTCGTACCCGTCATCGGTCATCCGCTGGCATCTGATATAGCCTTCCCTGATTTCTTCGATTTTCCGAACATTCGTGGTGTGCGGAATGCCGAGCTTTTCGGCAAGGCTCGGCCCAACCTGTGCCGTGTCGCCGTCGGTAGCCTGTTTCCCGCAGATAATGAGATCATAATTTCCGAGCTTTCTGATTCCCATTGAAAGGGTATAGGATGTAGCCAGGGTATCGGCGCCTGCGAAAGCCCTGTCGGTTAACAGGACCGCATCGTCAACGCCGACCGCAATCGTCTCACGCAGAAGCTCCGCGGTTTTCGGTATTCCCATGCTCAATACCGTGACGCTGCCGCCGACTTTTTCTTTTATCCTGACGCCCTCTTCAATTGCGTATTCATCGAAAGGATTGATAATAGCCTCAGCTTCATCGCGTATTATCGTATTTGTTTCTTTGTTTATCTTTACGTCAGTTGTTCCTGGAACCTGCTTAACGCAGACAATAATATTCATTTATGCCTCACTCCCGGGTGGATTCCTTTATCAGTTCAAGCGCAATTATGTTGCGCTGTATCTGGTTTGTTCCCTCGTATATCTGGGTTATTTTTGCATCGCGCATCATTTTTTCGACGGGATATTCTTTCATATATCCATAGCCGCCCATAATCTGAACCGCGTCGGTTGTTACCTTCATTGCCGTATCGGAGGCAAAAACCTTTGCCATTGCGGCTTCTTTCGATATGTTTTTCGCTCCGCTGTCAATGTGCCTGCATGTCTGGTATACGAGGCACCTTGCGGCTTCTATCTGGATAGCCATATCTGCGAGCATATGCTGTATTGCCTGGAATGAAGATATCGGCTGGCCGAACTGTTCACGTTCTTTCGCGTATTTCAGCGCGGCATTGAAAGCCCCCGTAGCTATGCCGAGAGCCTGTGCCGCAACGCCGGGCCGTGTCCTGTCAAGTGTTTTCATGGCAACAATAAACCCCATGCCTTCCCTTGCCAAAAGGTTCTCCTTCGGGATTCTGCAGTTATCGAATATAAGCTCGCATGTCGCCGAAGCCCTTATGCCCATTTTATCTTCCTTTTTCCCGAATGAAAAGCCGGGAGTGCCTTTTTCGACGATAAAGGCCGAAAAGCCTCTCGCGCCCTTTTCGCGGTTAGTGCATGCGATAACTGTGTATATATCGGCTTCTCCTCCATTTGTAATCCATTGTTTCGTTCCGTTAAGAACGTAGTAATCACCATCTGCGGCGGCGGTTGTTCTTATGCCGGCGGCGTCACTGCCTGCGTCAGCTTCCGTGAGCGCAAATGCCGCAAGCTTTTTGCCCGCCGCTATATCGGGAAGATATTTGCTCTTCTGTTCTTCGGTGCCGAACAATATTATCGGGAAAGTGCCAAGGCCCGTACCGGCAAACGCGAGAGCTATACCGCCGCAGGCGCGGCTTAATTCTTCCACAACAAGCGCCATTTCAAGAACGCCTCCGCCCAGCCCTCCGTATTTTTCTTCAATATATACACCGCACAGGTCCGCTTCGGCGAGATATTTTATTAAGTCACGCGGGAATTTTCCTTCGCGGTCATATTCTATTGCCACGGGGGCGATTTTTTCGTCTGCTATGCGTGCGGCGAGTTCTTTTATCATCTGCTGTTCCTCGGTCAGGAAATAATTCATTTACAACACCTCTCGAATAATAATATTTGTTTACGCGTTTTATTAAATCTCCGGTCAGCATGCGGAAATATCGAAGCACTCCGTTTCTTCCCGCTGTTTCCGCCCTTTTCGTAAACGACAAAAAGCTATTTTCCGAGAATCTTTGTTACGTCAGGCGGCCAAATGTTTAGTACCAGGTAATAATTTCAACTAATAATATAGAGTATATAATAAAAAAAGAGCATATGCAATAACAAAAACAATAAAATACGTGCCGTTTATCTGAAAATTGCGGCAGCTGCCGGGACACAGGCACTGCCGCCAGTTATTGTGCATTATCTGCAAATAAAGGGATTGCAATATATAATAATTTGTGATAAAATTATAAAAAAATATGTGTGAGGAGAAATGGAGCCACATAAAATAACTGAAGGTTTTCCTTCTTAAATTTTATGTTGGCTCTTTTTATTTACTTAGGTTCTATGCTGCTGTTGAATACAGGTTAAAAATGTTTCATCTTAAACAATCCTTCTGATAACAATATAAGAAGCTTCCGGCAATCGGTAACGGTTTTACGGAATTCGGGAGAAAGCGGTCCCGCAATGACAGACTTCCGGATAAAAGTATACCGGACCAGATGCCTGAAGATATATGGTTTTGGCTCATTAAGAGTTTGGAGCTTTGCAAAGGGAGCCTGACGGACGGCATGAATTGTGAGGTGTACTCTTTGAGAAAGTGAAAAGCAAATAATGAGCGAAAACCTGCATTTAAATTTTGGTAGTGTCAAAAAAGTTATGAAAACAACGAGTTGATATTACAGAAATGTAAGTAATTTGAAAATCGGACATTGACAGCAGAATAGAGTGGAGAAAAAGGGCAAATAATTTAGTGCTTAGAA